>Ga0163154_10000324_pt1 | contig 70371 bp, 58 predicted proteins | sample OliLakLV19MP9P1_FD_148649 | JGI IMG/M metagenome (GOLD analysis project Ga0163154, IMG submission 148649) | Freshwater microbial mat bacterial communities from Lake Vanda, McMurdo Dry Valleys, Antarctica - Oligotrophic Lake LV.19.MP9.P1 | ecosystem: Environmental > Aquatic > Freshwater > Lake >... | reverse complement strand
TGGTCAACGCCGCGGTCAGCGTGGTCTTCCCGTGATCCACGTGGCCAATCGTGCCCACGTTCACGTGTGGCTTATTTCGTTCAAATTTGCTCTTGGACATGACGAACTAACCTTTGTTTTTGACTGAACTTTGACGGTGCTTGCTAACAATCTGCACCTGGAACCAATCCGCTAACACGGCACTCATCGCCTTATGGCGCGCTCAGATATGTTCTTCGGCGCTTCGGCATAATGATCAAACTGCATCGAAAAAGTTGCGAGACCCTGCGAAATTGACCGCAAGGACGTCGCGTAACCAAACATTTCCGCAAGCGGCACCATCGCATGCACAAGCCTTCTCGACGAGTTGTCGTCACTGCGACCGAACAGACCACGTCGCCTCGAGATATCGCCCATGACGTCGCCAATGTCATCCTCAGAAGCAAGGACTTCAACCTTCATGATGGGCTCCAGCAAGACCGGTGCCGCTCTCATGAAGGCCTCCTTGAAGGCCATCATTCCCACAATGCCAAACACATCTGCGGATGAATCAAGCTCGTGATAGGAGCCGCCAATCAGGCGAACCTTAACGTCTACGACGGGGAACCCAGTCAAGATTCCCTGCGCGGCTGCCCTTTGGACGCCTAGTTCAACCGCAGACACGTATTCACTCGGCACACACTCCGCAACAGTTCCGTTCTCAAACAAATTTCCGGCACCACGTTCGCGCGGAGTAAGTTCAAGCAGGACGTGCCCATACTGCCCTCGTCCACCCAACTGCCGCACAAACTTGTTTTCCTGTGTGACTACCCTTCGAATTGTTTGCCTATAGGCGACTTGCGGTGCGCCAACTCTCGCGCTGACGTCGAATTCGCGCCTTAGGCGCTCCACGACGATATCCAAGTGCAATTCGCCCATACCAGCAATGATCGTCTGCCCGGAGTCTTCATCGGTGCACACACGAAAGCTCGGATCGTCCTGCACCAAATGCACCAGTGCAGCGGCCATCTTTTCCTGGTCGACGTCTGTTTTGGGTTCAACCGCCAACATAATGACCGGATCGGGGAACTCAATTCGCTCAAAGCTAATACCACTGCCCAGTGCGGACAAAGTCTCTCCGGTCCTGACATCGTGTAACCCTAAGCCCGCGGCGATGTCTCCCGCATAGACCGAGGTGATCTCCTCGCGTTCGTTGGCATGCATCTGCAACAAACGTGCGACCCGATACACGCGGCCATTGGCCTGATTGTAGACCGTCTCACCGGTCTTCAAACTTCCAGAATAAACCCGAAAGAAAGTTAAGGTGCCGAGGTGTGCGTCAGTCGCTGTCTTGAATGCCAGCGCAGCGAAGGGCTCTGAATCCGTCGCATTACGCAATACGCGCCTGCCTTCCTCATCCGTTCCCTGCATAGGAGCTCGGTCACTGGGGGCCGGAAGCAAGGCCACAACCGCATCTAGCAAAGCTTGAACTCCCTGATTCCTAAATGCGCTACCGCAAAAAACCGGAATCAGCGTGCCGGCGAGCGTCCCTCGGCGCAGACCCGCGACTATCTCATTGTGGTTTAACTGCGTTCCGCCAAGGTACTTACTTCGAAGTACGTCATCTGCGTCCGCCGCAGATTCGACCATCCATTCCCGCGCCTGTACGCTCTGTGAAATGGCAGCGGCAGGAATGTCCCGATATTCAAAGCGCATCCCTTGGGTATTTTTAGCCCAGTAGATGGCTTTCATTTTCAGGAGGTCAACCACGCCTTCAAAAGTCCCGCCGGCTCCAATCGGAATTTGCATGGGCACCGGATTTGCATTGAGTCGCGTTTTCAGTTGACCCAGCACTGCAAGAAAATCAGCACCGGTCCGATCCATCTTGTTGACGAAGGCTAACCGCGGGACCCGGTGCTTATCTGCTTGGCGCCACACTGTTTCTGATTGTGACTGAACACCATTGACTGCACACAGTACAAATAGCGCACCGTCCAGCACTCGCAAACAACGCTCCACCTCAATGGTGAAGTCGACGTGCCCTGGGGTGTCGATGATGTTGAAACGATGTAAAGGCAGCGAGTGATCCATTCCGGACCAGTAGCAGGTCGTAGCAGCTGCAGTAATGGTGATGCCGCGCTCTTGTTCCTGCTCCATCCAGTCCATGGTGGCGGTGCCATCATGGACTTCACCAAGGGTGCTGTTAACACCCGTGTAGAAAAGGATGCGCTCCGTGGTGGTCGTTTTGCCCGCGTCGATATGAGCCATGATGCCGAAGTTTCGGTATCGCTCTATCGGAGTGTTCCGAGCCACGGCGCACGATCTCTTCTACTCCACCGCACTTACCAACGATAGTGCGAGAACGCCTTATTGGCTTCTGCCATACGATGCGTTTCTTCGCGCTTCTTCACCGCGGATCCACGGTTTTCAGAGGCGTCCATCAACTCGCCAGCCAGACGGCGTGGCATCGACGTTTCGCCACGTTTGCGGGCAGCGTCGATCAGCCAACGCATGGCAAGCGCGGACCGTCGTGTGGGACGCACCTCAACTGGCACCTGATAGGTGGCACCACCGACGCGACGCGACTTGACTTCGACAACCGGAGCGACGTTGCCCAATGCTTTTTCGATGAGCGAAACGGCATCGCTGTTCTTATTGCGAATCTCGTCAATTGCGCCGTACAAAATACTTTCAGCGACGGCTTTCTTGCCGTGGCGCATGATCATATTGACGAAACGGGCGATGACAACATTTCCGTACTTCGGATCGGGCAAAATGCCACGTGACGGATGCGAACCTTTGCGGGACATAGCAGATATCTTCCGTTATTTCTTGGGGCGCTTTGCGCCGTACTTGGAGCGGCTCTGCTTGCGCTTGGCAACACCGGACGCATCCAGCGAGCCGCGCACGGTGTGATAACGCACACCAGGCAGATCTTTGACACGGCCGCCGCGGATCAGCACGACCGAATGCTCTTGAAGATTGTGGCCTTCGCCACCGATGTAGCTGATAACCTCAAAACCGTTCGTCAACCGAACCTTGGCTACTTTACGCAACGCAGAGTTTGGCTTTTTCGGCGTGGTCGTGTAGACGCGAGTACAGACGCCGCGCTTCTGCGGGCAATCCTCAAGCGCCGGAGACGCGGTCTTGAAGGTTTTCGGTGACCGCGGCTTTCGCACTAACTGATTTACTGTCGCCATTGCTGGATCCCTAAGAAAACAAACGACAGGTCAAAAAGCTGCCTGTCGAGAAGCGGGAGTTTAAGGCGTATCACAATTGCCGTCAACTCGCCACATGAATGAAACTGAGCTGCTTGACTGAGACGCCTCGCTGTCTAGCAGCGAGGCGCGTTACCGACCGAGCTAGCAGCCTGTCGGACTTTCCTCGCGAGTGCGCCGGAAGCGCTTTTGGCGATCGTTTTCTACTCTTTCTCGAATTGATTTTGAAGGCTCCCGCTCTACTTTTGGGTCATGCCAAAAGGCCGTCCGGCCCTTCGGGTTGAGCGTCGCAACAGCGTCTGCGCTGCGACTCTTGCCAATAGAAGAACCATTGGCTGCGAGCCGCGCCTTGCATCCATCCGCTTAAGCCACACAACGCATCTCGCGCTGCAAGTCCGACAGGCTGCTAGGCACCGCTGTCAGCAAAATCTTCGCTACGATTGCCGCGGCCAATGCCACCGAGAACTTCCAACTCGGCCGTCGACAACTCCTCGTGCTTACGGCGGCGCTTGTCGTGGTGCGCAAGGCCGGTGCCCGCGGGAATCAGGCGTCCGACAATCACGTTTTCCTTCAGGCCACGCAGGGTGTCACGCGTGCCGCGCACAGCTGCCTCAGTGAGCACACGTGTCGTTTCTTGGAACGACGCCGCCGAGATAAACGATTCCGTTGCCAATGAAGCCTTGGTGATGCCGAGCAACACGCGATCGTATTCAGCGGGCAATTCATTCCTGGCCAGCGCACGCTGGTTTTCTTCGACCACTCGTACCCGATCAATCTGCTCGCCGCGTAGATAGCGGGTGTCGCCAGGCACGGTTATCTCGACCTTGCGCAACATTTGACGAACGATCGTCTCAATGTGCTTATCGTTGATCTTTACACCCTGCAGGCGATAGACGTCTTGAATCTCTTTGGTCAAGTACACGGCGAGTGGCTCGACGCCAAGCAGACGCAAGATATCCTGCGGATTGGGCTCACCGTCGACCACCGTTTCGCCCTTCTCAACGTGTTCACCTTCAAAAACGATCACCTGACGCCATTTTGGAATCAGTTCCTCGTGAACATTGCTGTCCCGATCGGTGATTAAAAGTCGCTGCTTGCCCTTGGTGTCTTTGCCGAAGCTGATGACACCGGTGCACTCTGCCAGAATCGCCGGCTCTTTCGGTTTACGCGCTTCAAACAAGTCGGCCACACGCGGCAAACCACCGGTAATGTCACGTGTCTTACTGGTCTCTTGCGGGATACGCGCTACGACGTCACCGACTCCCACCAGCGCGCCATCTTGCAAGGACACAATGGCGCCCGCGGGCAAGAAGTATTGAGCGGTGATCTCAGTGCCGGGCAGCACGAGGTTTTCACCATTGAGTCCCTCAAGCCGAATCATCGGGCGCAAATCCTTGGCGCCACCACCACGTCGTTTTGGATCGGTGACCACGTTGCTTTGCAGACCGGTGAGTTCGTCGATCTGTTCATTCACGGTCACGCCATCGACGAAATCGATGAAGCGCATCCGGCCGGCGACTTCAGACACAATCGGATGGGTATGCGGATCCCAGTTTGCCACTTTTTGGCCGGCTTTGACGGTATCACCATCACGCACGCTCAACACCGAGCCATACGGTACCTTGTAGCGCTCACGCTCACGACCGTGGGCGTCAAGCACGCAAACTTCGCCCGAGCGCGAAACGGCGACTAAGTGGCCAGCGCCGTGCTCCACCGTTTTCAGGTTATTCAACCGGACGGCACCCGAAGTCTTGATCTGCACATGATCTTGCGCGGCAGTTCGAGATGCGGCTCCACCGATATGGAAGGTACGCATAGTCAGCTGCGTGCCTGGTTCACCAATGGACTGCGCAGCGATGACGCCAACCGCCTCACCAATGTTGACCAAGTGGCCGCGCGCCAAATCGCGTCCGTAACACATCCCGCAAACACCAAAACGCGTGCTGCAGGTGATCGTTGAACGCACCTTGACTTCCTGCACCCCAAGTTCTTCAAGGCGGGCGACGGCTACTTCATCAAGCAAGGTGTTGCGGACCACCACTGGATCTTCGTCATTGCCCGGCGCAAATACATCCGCGGCAACCACGCGGCCAAGCACGCGATCGCGCAAGGGCTCGATCACGTCACCACCTTCCACGATTGGCGCCATGGTCAGGTGTTCCAGTGTCCCGCAATCAACCTCGGTAATAACCACGTCTTGCGCAACGTCAACCAAACGTCGCGTCAAATAACCTGAGTTTGCCGTCTTCAACGCGGTATCGGCCAAGCCTTTGCGAGCGCCGTGGGTCGAGATGAAGTATTGCAACACGTCCAAGCCTTCACGGAAATTCGCCTTGATGGGCGTTTCGATGATTGAACCGTCAGGTTTGGCCATCAATCCGCGCATACCGGCCAGCTGACGAATCTGCGCCGCGGAACCACGCGCACCGGAGTCCGCCATGATATAGACAGAATTCATCGATTTCTGATCGACCACCTTGCCATCCGCATCGGTGGTCTTATCGGTACCGATGCCCTTCATCATCGCTTGCGCTACTTGCTCATTGGTGCGCGACCAAATATCGACGACCTTGTTGTAACGCTCGCCGGCGGTCACCAAACCGCTGGTGAATTGGTCTTGAATCTCGCGCACTTCTCGCTCTGCGCGTTCCAAAATCTCGCCCTTTTCCAGCGGGATCTTCAAATCATCAATACCGATCGACACACCGGCACGCGTCGCGTAACTAAAACCGGTGTACATCAACTGATCAGCAAAGATGACCGTGTCTTTCAGGCCCAAACGCCGGTAGCAGGCATTGATCAGCCCGGAGATAGCCTTTTTGGTGAGCGACTGATTGACCAGCGCGAACGGCATACCGGCAGGCAGAATCTCCGACAACAAGGCCCGTCCGATCGTCGTCTGCGTCAGGGTACGCTTCTTGCTGCGCGTGCCATCCTCGGCGATATCGGTTTCTTCAATGCGCACCCGCACTTTGGCGTGTAGGTCGACCTTGTTCGCCGAGTACGCGCGATGCACTTCCTTGACGTCGGTGAAGGCCATGCCCTCACCGCGCTTGCCAACCAGTTCGCGTGTCATGTAATACAAACCAAGCACCACGTCCTGCGTAGGCACGATGATGGGCTCGCCGTTGGCCGGCGAAAGGATGTTGTTGGTGCTCATCATCAGAGCGCGGGCTTCCAACTGCGCTTCTAAGGACAAGGGCACGTGCACCGCCATCTGATCGCCGTCAAAATCGGCGTTAAACGCGGTGCACACCAGCGGGTGCAACTGGATCGCTTTGCCTTCGATCAAAACCGGCTCAAATGCCTGAATGCCCAAACGGTGCAGCGTTGGCGCGCGATTCAATAACACCGGATGCTCACGAATCACTTCTTCGAGAATGTCCCACACCTCGGCGCTTTCGCGTTCGACCAGTTTCTTGGCCGCCTTGATCGTCGTCGCCAAACCACGGCGTTGCAGTTTGCTAAAGATAAAGGGCTTGAAGAGTTCCAACGCCATCTTCTTCGGCAGGCCGCATTCGTGCAGACGTAGCGTCGGTCCAACGACGATGACGGAACGGCCAGAATAATCGACGCGCTTGCCGAGCAAGTTTTGCCGGAAACGACCCTGCTTACCCTTGATCATATCGGCCAAGGACTTCAGCGGGCGTTTGTTGGTGCCGGTGATGGCGCGGCCGCGACGGCCGTTGTCCATCAGCGCATCGACCGCTTCCTGCAGCATGCGCTTTTCATTGCGCACGATGATGTCCGGCGCATTCAGCTCAAGCAGGCGCTTCAGGCGGTTATTGCGATTGATCACGCGGCGGTACAGATCGTTCAGATCGGAGGTCGCAAAGCGCCCACCATCCAGCGGCACCAGCGGGCGCAGATCCGGTGGCAGCACCGGGAGTACGGTCATCACCATCCACTCGGGACGGTTGCCGGACTCCAGGAAGGCTTCCATCAATTTGATGCGCTTGGTGAAACGCTTCAGTTTGGTTTCCGAGTTGGTACTGGCAATCTCTTCTTTAAGCCGAACCATTTCGGCATTCAGATCGATGGTGCGCAGCAACTCATAGACGGCCTCAGCGCCCATGCGCGCATCGAACTCGTCACCGTGTTCTTCGACGGCGATCAGGAACGCCTCTTCGGTCAGCAATTGACCGCGGGTCAGTGCGGTCAAACCGGGATCGACAACCACATAGGCTTCGAAGTACAGGATGCGTTCGATGTCGCGCAAAGTCATGTCCAACATCAAACCGATGCGCGACGGCAATGACTTCAGAAACCAGATGTGCGCGGTTGGGCTGGCCAGTTCAATATGGCCCATGCGCTCGCGGCGCACCTTGGCCAGCGTGACCTCAGTGCCGCACTTCTCGCAGACTACGCCACGGTGCTTCATGCGCTTGTACTTGCCGCACAAACACTCGTAGTCCTTGATCGGTCCGAAGATGGCAGCACAGAACAGGCCATCGCGTTCCGGCTTGAAGGTGCGGTAGTTGATGGTTTCCGGCTTTTTGACTTCGCCGTAGGACCAAGAACGGATCAAATCGGGCGATGACAACCCGATACGGATCGAGTCGAAGTCCTGGACCGGACGCTGCTGGTTGAATAGGTTCAACAGGTCTTTCATGGTGCTTTGCTCCGATGACTTCGACGATTACTGCGCTTCGTTTTCAAGCTCGATATGGATTGCCAACGAGCGGATTTCTTTAACCAGCACGTTGAACGATTCCGGCATACCGGCGACCATTTGGTGATCTCCGTCGACGATGTTCTTGTACATCTGGTTACGACCCTGCACGTCGTCCGACTTCACCGTCAGCATTTCTTGCAAGGTGTAAGCCGCGCCATAGGCTTCCAGTGCCCAAACTTCCATTTCGCCGAAACGCTGACCACCGAACTGCGCCTTGCCACCGAGCGGTTGCTGGGTTACCAGTGAGTACGGGCCAGTCGAACGCGCATGCATCTTGTCGTCGACCAAATGGTTCAACTTCAGCATGTACATGTAGCCAACCGTCACCGGTCGATCAAAAGCGTCACCGGTACGGCCATCAAACAACACCGTCTGACCAGATTCGGGCAGGCTCGCCAATTTCAACATGCGCTTGATTTCAGCCTCGGTCGCGCCGTCGAACACCGGCGTCGCCATGGGCACACCTTTGCGCAGATTTTTCGCGAGCGCCATCAATTCATCATCGGTGAACTCGTTCAGATCAACTTGCTCACGAACCATATTTTGGTTGTAGATCTCGTCAAGGAACTTGCGCAGGTCAACGACCTTGGCTTTCGCCTCCAGCATCTCACCGATGCGCTTACCGAGTCCCTTGGCGGCCCACCCCAAATGCGTCTCCAGCACCTGGCCGATGTTCATTCGCGAGGGCACACCAAGCGGATTAAGCACGATGTCCACAGACGTACCATCGGCCATATAAGGCATGTCCTCGACCGGCACGATGTTGGAAATCACACCCTTATTGCCGTGTCGACCGGCCATCTTGTCACCTGGCTGAATACGACGTTTGACCGCCAGATACACCTTTACCATCTTCAAGACGCCGGGTGCCAAGTCATCGCCAGCGGTGATTTTTGAACGCTTGTGTTCAAAGCGCTTGTCGAACTCGGCCTTGTGACGTTCAATTTGCTCCTGCGCACGCTCAATCGCTTCGGCGGCCGAATCATCCTTCATACGAATGGCAAACCACTCGTCGCGCCTGAGCTTCGATAAATACTCGCGGGTAACTGGTTCGCCCTTCTTCAATCCTTGCGGACCACCATTGACGAGCTTGCCGATCAACGCATCCGCCAATCGATCAAAGATCGCCGCTTCCAAAATGCGGAATTGGTCGTCGAAATCCTTGCGGACCCGCTTTACCTCAGCGTGCTCGATCTGTTGCGCGCGTTTGTCCTTTTCCAGGCCGTCACGGGTGAACACTTGCACGTCAATGACGATGCCATCCATGCCTGGCGGCACGCGCAAGGAACTGTCTTTGACGTCCGACGCCTTCTCACCAAAGATGGCGCGCAGCAGCTTCTCTTCCGGCGTCAATTGGGTCTCACCCTTCGGCGTCACCTTGCCGACCAGAATGTCACCCGCGTTGACCTCGGCACCGATATAAACAATGCCACTCTCGTCCAGACGCGATAGCGCTTGTTCGCCAACGTTAGGAATGTCCGCGGTAATTTCTTCCGGACCGAGCTTGGTATCGCGTGCGACGGCAGTCAGTTCTTCGATGTGAATCGTCGTGTAACGATCCTCCTTCACCACCCGCTCGGAGACCAAGATCGAATCTTCGAAGTTGTAGCCGTTCCAAGGCATGAACGCGACCAACATATTCTGGCCGAGAGCCAGTTCGCCTAAGTCCGTTGAAGGACCGTCTGCCAACACGTCACCCGGCGCCACTCGATCACCGACCTGGACCAGCGGACGTTGATTGATACAGGTGTTCTGATTTGACCGGGTGTATTTGATCAAACTGTAGATATCAACACCGGCGTCGTTTTCACCGACTTCAACCTCGTTGGCCTTCACGACCACGCGGCCAGCATCAATTTGATCAACGATGCCACCGCGGCGCGCAATGACCGTTACGCCGGAATCACTGGCCACTTTACGTTCAATGCCCGTTCCCACCACCGGGCATTCGGCACGCAAGGTCGGCACCGCCTGCCGCTGCATGTTGGCGCCCATCAGCGCTCGGTTCGCGTCGTTGTGCTCAAGGAACGGCACCAAAGCTGCGGCGACCGATACAATTTGCATCGGCGAAACGTCCATGTAATTGATCTCGGATGGCTGCTTGAGCAGGATTTCGCCCTTCTCACGACCAGTCACCAAATCTTCAATCAGGCGTCCTTGTTCGTCCAACACCACGCTGGCCTGCGCGACGACAAACTCGCTTTCTTCAATTGCCGACAAGTAATCGATCTGATCGGTTACCGTGCTATTGATAACGCGTCGGAACGGAGTCTCGATAAAGCCATAGTCGTTGGTGCGCGCATATACGGACAGCGAATTGATCAGGCCGATATTCGGACCTTCTGGCGTTTCGATCGGACATACGCGCCCGTAGTGCGTTGGATGTACGTCGCGCACTTCAAAACCGGCACGTTCACGGGTGAGACCACCCGGACCCAGCGCTGAAACGCGGCGCTTGTGCGTGACTTCCGACAAGGGGTTGTTCTGATCCATGAACTGACTGAGCTGCGAGGAGCCAAAAAACTCCTTGATCGCGGCCGCGACCGGCTTGGCATTGATCAATTCCTGCGGGGTCAGACCTTCAGATTCGGCCAGCGACAGCCGCTCCTTGACCGCGCGCTCGACCCGCACCAGACCGATGCGGAATACGTTCTCCGCCATTTCTCCGACGCTACGAACGCGTCGATTACCCAGGTGATCGATATCATCGACCGTACCCTTGCCGTTACGAATGCCGATCAGGGTGCGCAAAACATCGAGAATGTCGGACGTCTCACCCAACTCCGCAACTAAGCGTTTGCTGTTTTCGTCATTACGATCCCGAAAGAATCGATAATCGTAGAGCACGCCGGCGCCTAACACAGCCTTGCGGCCCACGCGGCGATTGAACTTCATGCGACCGACCGCCGACAAATCGTAGCGGTCTGGTGCAAAGAACAAATTCTGGAACAGATTCTGCGCAGCTTCCTTGGTTGGCGGCTCGCCCGGACGCATCATCCGGTAGATTTCCACCAATGCCTCAAGCGGCGAGCGCGAGGGATCGATACGCAAGGTATTAGAGATGTATGGGCCGCGATCCAAATCGTTCACAAAGATCGTGCCAATGGACTCGATCTTGGCTCGACGGAAAGCGGTCAAATGTTCATCGCTGAGCTCATCGTTGGCCAGCGCCAATACTTCCTTGGTTTTCGGATCGATCACGTCTTCGGACAAAATACGACCGACCAAGTACTCATCGGGCACTTCAAGGTGCTTGTCCTTGAGTTTGATCATCTGCTGGACGTGTCGCGAGGTAATACGCTTACCGGCTTCGACGATGAGGTCTTTGCCAAACTTGATATCAAAACTGGCAGTTTCACCACGCAAACGATCTGGAACCAATTCCAATAGCGCGCCGGCCGGCTTGAGTTCAAACCGGTTGATCTCAAAAAACAGCTGCAGAATTTGCGCGTTGTCATACCCGAGCCCACGCAACAGAATCGTCACCGGCAATTTACGGCGGCGATCAATACGCGTGAACAATGCGTCTTTCGGGTCGAATTCGAAATCCAACCAGGAGCCACGGTAAGGAATGACGCGAGCCGAATACAGCAACTTGCCGGAGCTGTGGGTCTTGCCGCGGTCGTGGTCGAAGAACACACCCGGTGAACGATGCAACTGCGACACAATGACACGTTCCGTGCCATTGACAATAAAGGTGCCGGTGTCGGTCATGAGCGGCAATTCGCCCATGTAGACTTCCTGTTCCTTTACGTATTTGATCGCTTTATTCGAGCTTTCACGATCGTAAACCACCAAGCGCACCGTCACTCGCAATGGAGCGCCGTAGGAGAGACCGCGTGATTTGCACTCGCGCACGTCGAACGGCGGATCGCCAAGTCGGTAATTCACGTATTCCAGTGATGCGCTGCCGGAATAGCTATTAATCGGGAACACCGATTTGAGCGCGGCATGCAGACCGACATCCCGGTAACCAGTAGACGCGTTCTCAGCCTGCAAGAAATCCCGATAGGAGTTGACCTGAATCGCCAACAACGGCGGCACGGGCATGACGGCTGGAGTTTTGCCGAAATCCTTGCGGATACGCTTTTTTTCGGTGAACGAGTAGCTCATGGTGGATTACTCTCGCCTTGGGCCGCCTTGCAGCGGCAGTGGATCAGGAGCGGGGAAAAAGAAAAACGGAAAAGCAAATCGGTTTCAGAACCCTTGAACTATTCGCGTCAAAGTGTCGAGCCTGCTTGCCTTTTCAGTTCTCCATGTGCCTTAGCGCGATAAACGAATCAGGGCCGGGGATCATGCGATCCCCAGCCCAGACCACAACTCTTGGAAATACCGAGCCAGGATCGATTACTTAACTTCGACCTTGGCGCCGGCGTCTTCCAACAATTTCTTGAACTTCGCAGCTTCATCTTTGCTAACGCCGTCCTTGACGGTCGCCGGAGCGCTTTCCACCAGGTCCTTGGCTTCCTTGAGGCCAAGGCTAGTGATCGCACGAACGGCCTTAATCGCTTCCACTTTCTTCTCACCAGCCGCGGCGAGAATCACAGTGAACTCGGTCTGCTCTTCAACAGGCGCGGCAACCGCGGCCGGGCCGGCAGCAGCAGCAGTCGGGGCTGCAGCGGACACACCGAACTTTTCTTCCATCGCCTTCACGAGATCCATGATCTCCATGAGGCTCTTCGAAGCAATGGCTTCGAGGATCTGATCGTTACTAAGGGACATGATTCAAAACTCCTGATAGGGAAACGGGTGTTGCAGTTCGATTGCTGAACTCGCTCAAGCGGCTTCTGCGCGCTCGCCAACCGCGCGGATCGCGCGCGCCAGGCTTGCGGCCGGTTCGGCCAGGGTACGCACCAGCTTGGAAGCCGGTTGCGTGAGCAATCCAAGAAGCATTGACAAAGCCTGATCGCGCGTCGGCAGACTGGCCAGTCGATCCAATTCTGTCGCGCCGTAGAGCTTCCCGCCCACGGACACCACCTTGGCGACGAGTTTGTCGTTGGTCTTCGCGAAATCCTTAACCAATCGTCCAGCCGCACCGGGATCATCTTTGGAAAACGCATACAACAAGGGACCGGTAAGCACGTCGCTGACGCACTCATAATCGGTACCCTTGACTGCACGGCGTACCAACGTGTTTTTTGCAACACGCAAGTAGACGCCGTTCTTACGCGCTTTCACACGAAGATCGGTGAGATGGGCGACGGTCAGACCGTCATACTTTGCAGCAACGAGCGACATCGCGCTCGAAGCCACCTCGGCGAGTTCGGCAACGACCTCTTTCTTCTGCTCTAGATTGAGTGCCATTGCTTTTTCTCCAGCATCAGGATCCAGCGGGCATCCGCTGAACGCCTGTATCGACTACGTCGATCCATTTGGCATCGACGCCGGACCCGGAAACGGGTCCTGGACTGCGGTACTGCCGTTTCCCAAAAACTCGGATCGGGCGGCACCATCTGCGCGGGTAAATGTCGCAATTAAGTGAGCGAATGGCGTTGCTGAGAGAGTGTCTCTGCGCGACCAACCGACCACACCCGCGGTCTTTGACGGCGGCCCGTTTGCGTCGGGCGCCCTCAAGTTGGGTGTTAGCGGGTTTGCAACGTCGATGGGTCGACAATGACGCCGAGTCCCATCGTGGTCGACAAACTCACTTTCACCAAATACTGACCTTTTGCCGTGGCGGGCTTAAGGCGCAGCAAGTCGGCGAGCAGCGTGTTTAAGTTCTCGCGCAATGCATCGACCTCGAAGCTCACCTTACCAATCGTGCAGTGCACGATGCCACCCTTGTCATTGCGGAACTTAACCTGTCCCGCTTTTGCGTTCTTAACTGCTGTTACAACATCGGGCGTGACGGATCCGTCTTTCGGATTCGGCATCAATCCGCGCGGACCTAGCAACTGACCGAGCTTACCGACGACGCGCATGGCATCAGGCGTTGCGATGACGCGCCCGTAGTTGAGGTCGCCGGCCTGCATTTTTTCAGCCAAGTCGTCCATACCCACGGCGTCAGCGCCTGCTGCTTTGGCGGCTTCAGCTTTTTCGCCCGGCGGGCAGAACACGGCGACCCGAACCGTCTTACCGGTGCCATTTGGCAACAGTGAAGATCCACGGACACCCTGATCAGACTTTTTCGCATCAATACCAAGGCGCACCGCAACGTCGACAGCTTCGACAAATTTGACCTTGGAGCTGGACTTCAAGATGCGCAGCGCGTCATCGACCGCGTAGGCCTTACCCGGAGTAACTAATCCCTGCAGGGATTTGAAGCGTTTGGTCATCGTCGTCATAGCATCAGATCTCCACAACCAGGCCCATGCTGCGCGCGCTGCCCGCGATGGTGCGCACGGCGGCGTCCAAGCTGGCTGCGGTCAGATCGGGCATCTTGGCGTTAGCGACGTCTTCCAGCTGTTTGCGGGAGATTTTGCCGACTTTTTCAGTATTTGGCCGGCTACTGCCCTTTGCAAGTCCGATCGTTTTTTTGATCATGACGGTCGCCGGCGGTGTCTTCAGAATGAAGGTAAACGATCGGTCGCTGTAAACGGTGATGATCACCGGCAACGGCGTGCCCTTCTCGGTTTTCTGCGTTGCAGCGTTGAACTGCTTGCAAAACTCCATGATATTGACGCCGCGCTGACCCAGTGCGGGACCCACCGGCGGAGAGGGATTGGCCTCCCCTGCCTTAACTTGTAGCTTGATGTAGCCTGTAACTTTCTTTGCCATGATTTAGCTCCTTCGGGTTCGATCGCTTTGGGTGGATTGCCCGCAGCTCCCCGTTGTTTTGTATTCGGAAATCAGACGCTGGGAGCTCTAAACTCCCAATTCAAATTTCCCTACTTGTTAAGCCTTTTCGACTTGACCGAACTCCAGCTCAACTGGCGTTGATCGGCCAAAAATGAGCACCGCCACTTTAAGCCGATTCTTGTCGTAGTTGACTTCCTCAACCACCGCATTGAAGTCGTTAAACGGGCCCTCAGTGACGCGAACCATTTCACCCGGCTCAAACAGTACCTTGGGTTTCGGCTTGTCGACGCCGTCCTGCACACGCCGCAGGATGACCTCGGCTTCTTTGTCGCTGATTGGCAATGGTCGGTCGGCGGTACCACCAATAAAACCCATGACCTTGGGGGTTTCTTTGACCAGATGCCAACATTCATCATCAATCCGCATCGAACGGCCGTCGATCAAGGTTTCGATCTGAACCAATACGTAACCCGGAAAAAATTTACGCTCGGATTTGCGCTTCTGACCATTGCGCATTTCGATGACTTCTTCAGTCGGCACGAGAACCTGCCCGAAACGATCGGTAAGACCCGATCGCGCGATGCGGTCATCTAGCGACCGACGTACCTGATTTTCGAATCCCGAGTAGGCGTGGACGACATACCAGCGTTTGGACATCTGGAGTGCTCTCTCAACCCATCAACAAGCGGACAATCCAGGACAGGATCATGTCAATGATCCAGATCAGGATGCCAATAATCAGTACCGCGACCGCAACGATTAAAGTCGTTTGCCAAGTCTCCTGGCGCGTCGGCCATACGACTTTGCGTACTTCAATTTGCGCGTCGCGCAGGAACTTGCGGAACTGGATGCCGGGAGCGCTGCTTAGCCCAAGCACTGAGCCCAAACCCAAGCCCAGCAGCAGCAGGAGCACGCGCGCCCACATCGGCCACAGATCGGCAAACCAGTAAAACGCGACGGCGCTGCCGACAGCAATAACGGCCGCGACAAACAGCTTGCCGATGTCGAGCGCGCTGGTACCGCTGTTCGGATTGGGTGGTTCGACTTTTCCGTTCATGATTCCCTGGACGCCAGCGCCGCGCCCCTTGCGGGACGCGGCGATTTTGGTTTGGTCTATCGGTACACGCCGGACTTAAGTGGCACGCCAGGAGGGAATCGAACCCCCAACCTGCGGTTTTGGAGACCGCTGCTCTGCCAGTTGAGCTACTGGCGTACAGTCCTTAAGCGTGCTACTCGACGTTGACCGCTTACTTCAGAACTTTGGCTACGACGCCGGCACCGACAGTTCGGCCGCCTTCGCGAATCGCGAATCGCAGGCCTTCTTCCATCGCGATCGGCGCAATCAACGACACCACCATCTTGACGTTGTCGCCCGGCATCACCATTTCCACGCCTTCCGGCAACTCGCAGTTACCCGTCACGTCGGTCGTGCGGAAGTAAAACTGCGGACGATAGCCCTTGAAGAATGGCGTATGACGGCCGCCCTCGTCCTTGCTCAACACATACACTTCCGCTTCAAACATCGTGTGCGGATTGATTGAGCCCGGCTTGCAAACGACCTGTCCACGCTCGACATCGTCGCGCTTGGTGCCGCGTAGTAACAAACCTACGTTGTCGCCCGCCTGCCCTTGATCCAGCAACTTGCGGAACATCTCAACGCCGGTCACGATCGTCTTGATGGTCGGCTTCAAACCGACAATCTCAATTTCTTCGCCGACGCGCACAATGCCGCGCTCTACACGTCCGGTCACCACCGTCCCGCGACCCGAGATCGAGAACACGTCTTCAACCGGCATCAGGAACGGCTTGTCAATCACTCGCACCGGCAGCGGAATGTAGGTGTCCAGCGCCTCGACCAACTTGACGATCGACGGCACGCCAATCGGGCTCTGATCGCCCTCCAGCGCCTTTAACGCCGAACCCGTGATGATCGGCGTGTCATCACCCGGAAAATCGTACTTGCTGAGCAGTTCACGAACTTCCATCTCGACCAGCTCAAGCAGTTCGGCGTCGTCCACCATGTCGGCCTTGTTCAAAAAGACCACGATGTACGGCACGCCCACCTGGCGCGACAACAAAATGTGCTCGCGCGTCTGCGGCATCGGGCCATCCGCTGCCGAACACACCAGAATCGCGCCATCCATCTGCGCTGCACCCGTGATCATGTTCTTCACGTAGTCGGCGTGACCTGGGCAATCCACGTGCGCGTAATGGCGGTTGATCGATTCATACTCAACGTGCGCCGTCGAGATCGTGATACCACGCGCCTTCTCTTCCGGCGCCTTATCGATCTGATCGTACGCTTTGTATTCCCCACCAAAGCGCTCAGCACCCAGTTTGGTCAACGCCGCGGTCAGCGTGGTCTTCCCGTGATCCACGTGGCCAATCGTGCCCACGTTCACGTGTGGCTTATTTCGTTCAAATTTGCTCTTGGACATGACGGCCTCTGCTGCGTGCGCTGAAGTGACTAATCTTGAAGATGGTGCCCGCGACTGGAATCGAACCAGCGACCTCCTCCTTACCAAGGAGGTGCTCTACCGACTGAGCTACACGGGCGGTGAAGGTAATTTTTTCTAGGTTCGGTTATTCATTGGAGCGGGAAGCGGGAATCGAACCCGCACCATCAGCTTGGAAGGCTGAGGTTCTACCATTGAACTACTCCCGCCTAACTTGTGACGCAACAACCGAACCTGGTGGAGAGAGGTGGATTCGAACCACCGAAGGCATAGCCAGCTGATTTACAGTCAGCCCCCTTTGGCCGCTTGGGTATCCCTCCGCGACGAAGCCCACTATTGTGTTTTCGAAGGCATGGGTTTGTCAACAGGCAAGTACCAAAATATTTCGAGTTGACTCGCCTTGGAATGCTCGCACCGATCGACCGGTCTGCTGATATTAAGCTAGGCCGCATGAACAGCTTGCCGTCCAGCTAACTATCTACGACAACCCGCAAGTCGCGCGGCAACGCAAAAACCATACTTTCGCGAACGCCGTCGAGTTCCCTGACTTCTGCAGTTCCCAATTCGCGCAGGCGCTGGACGACACCTTGCACCAAGCTCTCCGGCGCCGAGGCGCCCGCTGTGACGCCAACGCAACGCGAGCCAATCAGCCATTCAGGCTGAATGTCATCGGCGCCGTCGATCAAATAGGCCACGATGCCGTTGCGTTCTGCCAATTCACGCAGTCGGTTGGAATTAGAACTATTCGGTGAACCCACGACCAAAACGCGGTCGCAGCGCTTGGCCAGTTCACGCACTGCGTCTTGGCGATTTTGCGTTGCATAACAAATATCGTCGTGCCGCGGGCCTTGAATCAGCGGGAACCGCTGGCGCAACGCCGCGATAATCTCCAGCGTTTCATCGACCGACAACGTGGTCTGCGTGGTGTATGCAAGGTGCTCCGGTTGATCGACGGCAATCTTTGCAACATCTGCCAGGGTTTCGATGAGTTGAATGCTGCCGCGCCCGGCTTCTCGATCCCACTGCCCAAGCGTGCCCTCAACTTCGGGGTGACCCGCATGACCGATCAAGATCATGTCGCGACCGGCTCGACAATGACGTGAAACCTCCATGTGGACTTTGGTAACCAACGGGCAAGTCGCGTCAAACAATCGAAATCCGCGCCGCGCGGCCTCGGCGCGCACTTCCTGGGAAACCCCATGAGCGCTGAAGATCACGGTCGCCTGAGCCGGCACTTCGTGTAATTCCTCAATAAACACCGCCCCGCGCGCACGCAGGCTTTCCACCACGTACCGGTTATGAACCACCTCATGACGCACGTAAATCGGCGCGCCGAAAAGATCAAGTGCACGCTCGACGATATCGATGGCGCGGTCTACACCGGCGCAAAAGCCGCGTGGGTTAGCGAGTAGGACGTCCATGGGCGGTAAGCTTTCAGCCAAGTTGCGAGTGGTCTTTGGGATTGCGCCCAAAGAGTTCATAGGCGATCAACATGATGATACCCACGGTGATGCCAGAGTCAGCCAAGTTGAACGTCGGCCAATGCCAGTCCTTGTAGTACACGTCTATAAAATCAATGACATATCCTAGTCTTGCCCGATCAATCAGATTGCCGATGGCACCACCAATGAGCAGGGCCAAAGGCAAACACAGCGACCATTGACGGGCAGCGGTGCGCCGCAACCATTCAAACAGCACTAAGGTGACCGCACTCGCAACGATCAGAAAGAACCACCGCTGCCAACCACCATGATCACTCAGGAAGCTGAATGCACCACCGTGGTTGTGGACGAGCGTCCAATTGAGCCACTGGAATACCGGCTGTGCAATTTGAAAATCGAGCGCGTCCACGGCTATCAGCTTGGTCCATTGATCTAGACCAATTAACACCAAGGACAGCGGCAGCCATAACAGCCCGCCCATGCCTCGCTCAGAACCAGCGGCGATCTTCACCAATCCCATCCACATTCTCCACGCAGCGAACGCACAATTCAGGATGAGCGGGGATCGTCCCCACGTCCGTTTGGTGATGCCAACAGCGCGCGCACTTGCTGGCCGCACTTACACTCACTTGCAAACTCAAATCTCCGCAGGCCAAAGCGCCATCGGGTGCTGGCGTTGAGTGTATGCGTAAGGATGAGACCAAATTGAGAAAGCGCAGTTCCTTATGCGCATCCACCAAGCCAGAGAGTGCCGAGCCGTTGGTGTAGACATCGACCTCCGCATCTAAACCTGATCCGATGCGCTTGTCTTTGCGCAGCGGTTCCAGCGCCTGATTAATCGACTCGCGCAAAGCCAACAGTGCGCTCCACTGCGCTGCCGATACCAAGCCATCGGCCGGCAACGGTGCTAGGCCGGCATACCAAGTCTCAAACAGCGGCGAGCTGTTTCTGCGTGCTGGCAACAGACGCCAAATCTCATCGGCGGTAAAGCTGAGAATCGGTGCCATCCAGCGCACCATGGCTTCGACGACGTGATACATCGCGCTCTGCCCAGAGCGACGCGCCGGCGCGTCCTTGCGCAAGGTGTAAACCCGATCTTTCAACACATCGAGATAGAAAGCGCCGAGTTGCACGCTACAGAAGGTGTGCATATCTTGATAAATCAGGTGGAACTGATAGTCATCGTAGTTCTTGATGACGCGCTGCTGCAGTTGCCAAGCCTGATCAACAATCCATTGATCAACGGGCAATAACTGCGCCTGCGGCAAGAGGTCTGCTGCCGGATCGAAATCGTTAAGATTGGCGAGCAGATAGCGACAGGTATTACGAATCCGCCGATAGGATTCGGAGACGCGCTTCAAAATCTCGTCCGAAACACTCATCTCGGCGCGATAGTCGGTCGCCGCAACCCACAGGCGCAACACATCAGCACCTAGGGTTTTCATCACCTGCTGCGGAGCGACCACATTGCCGGCCGACTTGCTCATTTTTTTGCCGTCGGCATCGACCGTGAACCCATGCGTCAGTACTTGGCGGTAAGGCGCCGTGCCGCGCATCGCGGTGCTGGTCAATAACGCCGACTGGAACCAACCGCGATGCTGATCGGAGCCTTCCAAATACAAGTCTGCGGGCACACCCGCTAATTCCCAACGCGCCTCTAGGACACAAGCATGCGTTACGCCGGAATCAAACCAAACGTCCAGGATGTCGGTGACCTTGTCGTACTGATCCGCGTCTGCACCCAGCAATTCGCGTGGGTCCAAATCAAACCAGGCATCCACACCAGACTGCTCAATGCGCTGCGCAACCTGCTGCATCAACTCAACCGAACGCGGATGTGGCGTTTGACTGAGTTTGTCAATGAACAATGCAATTGGCACGCCCCAAGTGCGTTGCCGCGAGATGCACCAGTCAGGGCGCCCGACGATCATGCCTTGGATGCGTTCTTTGCCCCAATCGGGAATCCAGCGCACGGAGTCGATCGCGGTCATGGCCTGCTCGCGCAGTCCCGCCACTTCCATGCTGATAAACCACTGCGGTGTGGCACGAAAGATGGTTGGCGTCTTATGCCGCCAGCAATGGGCCACGCTGTGTGCGCTGTTGAGGCTGGCAAACAGCCGCCCCAAGCTCGCCACGTGTTCGATGATGCGTGGATTGGCCTCGCTGATGCGCATACCGCCAAACAGCGGCAAGTCCGCGGCAAAACGACCGTCGCCCTGCACTGGATTGATCACCTCATCGGTGTAGCGCTTGAGCGCCAAAAAATCCTCTACGCCGTAAGCCGGCGAGGTGTGCACTAAACCCGTGCCGTCGGCGTCACTCACATGTTCGCCCAGGATCAGCATTGAGTCGCGCTCATAGAAGGGATGACGCACGTCGCAGCGTTCCAAGGCTTTGCCCACACAGCGCGCAATCACCTCTCCGCTCAAGTCAAAACGCTTCAAACAACGCTCAACCAGCGCATCGGCCAGCACTAGGTGTCCACGCTCGGTGCGCACCAAGGCGTAATCAAGATCGGGATTGACGGCGACCGCTTGATTGGAGGGCAAAGTCCATGGCGTGGTGGTCCAGATGACCGCCATCGCATCATCAACGGGCTCGCTGAGCCCGAATGCGCGCGCCAGCGCCGCGCTGTCAACGAAGGGTAATCCAACGTCAATGGCCGGATCGTCCTTCGATGTATATTCGATTTCGGCTTCAGCGAGCGCGCTGCGGCAATCGAAACACCAATGCACGGGCTTAAATCCACGCACCACATGGCCACGCTCGACGATTTTCGCCAGCGCGCGCAGCATATCGGCCTCGAACTTAAAATCCATTGTTCGATACGGCTGTTCCCAGGCGCCGAGCACACCAAGGCGCTTGAAATCTGCGCGCTGACGATCGATTTGTTCTGCGGCGTACTTGCGGCATTCAGCGCGAAACTGGCGCGCGTCGACCTTATGGCCAACTTTGCCGACTTTCTTTTCGACGGCGACTTCGATCGGCAAACCATGGCAGTCCCAGCCCGGCACATAGGGCGCGCGGTAGCCGGACAGCAGCTTGGACTTGACGACGATGTCCTTCAGAATTTTATTAACCGCGTGGCCGATATGAATATCACCGTTGGCGTACGGCGGGCCATCGTGCAAAACGAAGGTCGGGCGATCGGCCGTAGCAGCTTGTAGAGCGGCATAGCGATTTTCCTGATCCCACGCTGCCAACATGCCAGGTTCGCGATTGGCCAAGTCCGCCTTCATCGCAAATTCGGTCGTGGGCAGATGGATGGTGCTGCGGTAGTCGGTCACGCGTAACTTACTCCAAGCAAACGTTGCGCTTCGTCAGCGTCGCGACGAATCTGTAGGGTGAGCGAATCGAGATCTGGAAAATGCCACTCGTCCCGTTGCTTCGCAATGAAGTCGATAGTCAACCGTTGAGCGTAGAGATCGCCATCAAAATCGAACAAATGCACTTCGAGCAGCAGTTCCTTGCCACCGACGACGGGGCGATAGCCGAGACTGGCAACACCCGGATGGGCGTGCAACCCACCACCATCAACACGCACCGCGAAGATCCCACCAAATCCCTGTGAGTTCTGCGGCCAGCGCAAATTAGCCGTCGGGAAGCCCAGTGTACGGCCCAGTTGCTGACCGCGCACCACGCGACCCGAATAGCGGAAGCGCCGACCGAGCGCGTGCTGCGCCAGATCGAACTGTGAGATTTGCAGACAATCACGGATGCGCGAACTGCTGATGCGTTCGCCATCGGTCGCTAAAGCCGCGATTTCACGCGCCACAAAACCGTGTTTCACGCCCTGCGCTTCAAGCAAACTGAAATCACCCGCTCGTGCGTGCCCAAATCGAAAGCCCGGCCCCACCCAAACTTCCCGCGCACCCAGGCGTTGCACCAACACGCGCTCGATAAAGTCCAAAGCGGAGGTACCAGCCAACTCATCATCGAAACGCAAACAAAGCAGACGATCAATGGCGCAGGCTCTGATGCGTTCATAGCGTTCGCGAAACGGCGTGAGTCGCAGCACGGGTGCACGCGCAAAATGTTGGCGCGGCAAGGGCTCAAAACACACGGCAACGGATGGCAAACCCAGCGCGAGCGCTTGAGCACGTAGGCGTTGAAGTAAGGATTGATGCCCCAGGTGCACGCCATCGAAGGCGCCAATGGCAAGCACACTGCCCTGCGTGAGCGGCGGTCCGAAACTGTCGCGGCTAAGAATCATGATGCGATGCGGTAAAAATCAAGAGTATAGCCGGCACATAGAGACGATCGTCCTAGCAGCCTGCAACGGGCACGAGTCAAACTGATGTGGGCTGACAAGCGACGTCATTGCGAGATCCCAATTTCCGTCGGAAACTGCGCACCTGAACCCCACAAGACTCGTCATTGCGAGGGAGCCTTAAGCGACCGAGGCAATCCAGGGAGGTTCGCCCCAGCCACCAACGTCCCTGGATTGCCACCGCCGTCGCCGCTGTCGCGTCGAAGACCTCGCAACGACGAATCAACGACTTACCATATTCATTCATGGAGAGCAGCCTGTCGCAAATGGCGGGGCCGCAATCCTGCGACAAACGCAACTGCGAGATAAACCACTCCACCCGTCGCAATATAGAGAGTCAGCCAGCCCAGGCGCTGAATTGCTGGCAAAGATGGCAGTCTGGGGCCCCAGTCGGCGATCAACCAAACCGCAAAACCGGCGGCAATCGTGGCGCAAAACAGCGACACCGCAAAACGAGCCCAGCCCAATTGCGGCTGATAAACACCCGATTTGCGCAACCACCAGAACAACAACCCGGCGTTAACGTAGCCCGCCAGTGCGCTGGACAAAGCGAGGCCTGCGTGTGCGCCTGGACGATTGAACCACAGCATCAACCCAACCAGGATGGCGCTGAGCAACATATTCGACAGCAGGCTGGCAATGCCCGCTTTGACGGGTGTCATGGTGTCCTGGCGTGCATAAAACGCGGGCGCTAGCACCTTGACTGCAATGAATGCCGGCAAACCCAATGCCAAGGCCGACAAACTGAGCGCCGACATGCGCGCATCCTCGGCGGTGAATCGACCATAACCAAATAGGGTCCAAAACATCGGCTCTGCCAACAACACCAATAACAGCGTCGCCGGCATCGCAATGAACAAACCCAGCCTGAGGCCCCAATCGACCGAAGCTGTGAACCCAGCCGAGTCCTGTGCCGCATGTTTGCTGGACAAGTGCGGCAGGATCACCGTGCCTAAGGCCACGCCGAAAATGCCAAGCGGAAACTCCAACAATCGATCGGTGTAGTACAACCAAGTCACGCTGCCAGTCACCAAGAACGATGCCACCACGGTGTCAAACAATAAGTTGATCTGCGCTACCGACGATCCAAACAAGGTTGGCACCATCAGCTTCAAAACTTTGCGCACACCGCTGTCATGCCAACCCCATCGTGGCCTGGGCAACAATCCCAGTTTCATCAAACCGGGGATCTGCATCAGCAACTGCAGCACGCCGCCAATAAATACGCCCCAAGCCAGCGCTTTGATCGGCTGATCAAAATAGGGCGCCAGCCAGATAGCACTGGCGATCAGGGCCAGATTCAGCAGCACCGGCGACAGTGCAGGCAATGCGAAGCGGCTGAACGAATTGAGAATGCCGCCGGCAAAGCCAGCCAATGAGATCAAGAAGATGTACGGGAAGGTAATGCGCAGCATGTCTGCGGTCAGCGCAAACTTCTCGGGTTTGTCGATAAACCCCGGCGCAAAGACCATCACCATCGCCGGCGCGGCGAGCATGCCTATGCCGACGACGATCAACAAAATGCTGGCCAGCGTGCCACAGACATGATCAATGAAGGATCGCAGCGCTTGGCTGTCACCGCGCTGCCGGAATTCGGCCAACACCGGCACAAACGCCAGCGAGAACGAGCCCTCGGCAAACAAACGCCGCATGAAATTCGGAATCCGAAACGCGACATAGAACGCGTCGGTCGCCAAACTGGCTCCGAACTTTTGCGCAAATACCAGATCGCGAACCAAACCAAGCACGCGCGACAGCAAGGTCATCGAGCTAACAATCGCAGTGGACCGCAGCAGTTTCACTATGACTCAGCGTTGTCTGAAGTGGGCGCGAGTCTAAACAGGCTGCTGGCTGGTATCAGCAATGCGAACAACTTGCCCGGAGCTTGCCGTACATCGTCAGTTGAAAGCCCAACTACTCGACATCGACAACCACAGCGCGTCCACCCCGACGCTCTAGCGCTACCGTCAGAGTTGATCCAGCAGTTTTGACCAACTTGAAAGTCTGCGCGGTATCCACGAAACGCCCGTGGTAGGTCGTGCTATGGCTTGACACCGTCGCACCCGAGGCATCTTTGCACCAGATAATCAGAGCACCCACTTGGTCGAACTGCACTGTGTACGGTCCGGTGCACTCGCTGCCCTGCGCCGGCGATATTCCACTAATACGGTGGCGCGCGCCGTCAGTGCCCGCAAGTCCGCCCACCCCAGCCTCAATGGCATAAGCTATCCGCGTGGCCCCGTCCGTCAGACCGCCGCAACCGGGTATCCCAGCAAGGACGAGCATCCACAAACAAAGCTTACTTGGCAGACGCATCGGACGGGCTCACAAGAGACACCGCTCCAGAGTGCCAGAACAGTCCCAAGCTTGCTACCTCCGCAATTTAGGGCGGAACTTCCCATGCAAAAATCGCCATCTACCTGAATACCTGAATACCTGAACTTTACCATTGACGATCCCGCATTTTCACCGCTATGCTTCGCGGTCTTTTGTTTAGCCCCAGTTTATTTGGAGTCCGTTCGTGGCAAATATCAAGTCCGCAAAGAAGCGTGCGCGTCAAGCCGACAAACGCAACGCCCACAATTCAAGTGTGCGTTCCATGCTGCGCACGGCCATCAAGAAAGTAGTGAAAGCCATCGAAGCCGGCGACCAGCCGGGCGCCGAATCAGCGCTGAAAACGGCCGTGCCGATCATTGATCGCATTTCCGCTCACGGCTTTATTCACAAAAATAAGGCGGCTCGCCATAAGAGCCGCTTGACTGCAGCGATTCGCAAGCTAGCGGCGCCGGCTGCGGCCGCCGCCTGATTGCGATTAACCGCAGAGGCAAAAAGCCGGCTCAATGCCGGCTTTTTTGTGCACGCTGGTCAGTTGGGCAGCAAGCCAATCGACTCAACACAAACGCCACCTAGACAGTATCGGCCTCATCTTCCGTTTCCACCGGCCGCTGCAGCGCATCCAAGGCATCCATGGTGGCGTAAACCAGCGGCTCCAGGCCACGCCGTTCTAACGCTGACACCACATAAATCGGGCCTTTCCAGCGCAAGCTGCGCTTGAGTGCCTTAGCGCGCACCTCGGCCTCGCCTGCCGGCAACATATCTGATTTGTTCAAAACCAGCCAACGCGGGCGTTCCATCAGCGCTGGATCAAAGCGCTTCAATTCACGTTCAATCGCGCGCACCTGTTTGCTGACCGTCAGGCCTTCCTCGAATGGCACCAGATCAACCACATGCCAAAGCAGTCGGGTGCGCTGCAGATGTTTTAAGAATTGCACGCCGAGGCCGGCGCCGTCCGATGCGCCTTCGATTAATCCCGGAATATCGGCAACCACGAAACTACGGTCAGCCGCCGCCCGAACCACACCCAAATTCGGGTGCAAAGTCGTGAACGGGTAGTCGGCCACTTTTGGCGTCGCTGCGGAGATCGCGCGAATGACCGTGGATTTGCCGGCATTCGGAAAACCAAGCAGACCGACATCGGCCAATACTTTGAGTTCTAGCTGCAATTCGCGCTGTTCACCCGGCGTGCCCGACGTGGCTTTGCGCGGCGTGCGGTTCACTGAACTCTTGAAATGCACATTGCCTTTGCCACCAAAACCGCCTTGCGCCACCAATAGACGCTGACCGTGCGCGGTTAAATCGCCGATGATTTCATCTGTGCCCGCATCCATGACCGCCGTGCCCACCGGCACACGAATGATCAAGTCATCGCCGCCGTGTCCGTAACACTGCCGACTCATGCCGTTCTCGCCGCGCTGCGCACGAAAATGGCGCTGGTGACGAAAGTCGATCAAGGTATTCAAGCCCTCATCGGCAAGCAGATAAATGCTGCCGCCGCTGCCGCCGTCGCCACCGTCGGGACCGCCCAAGGGAATGAACTTCTCACGGCGGAAGCTGACGCAACCGTTGCCGCCGTTGCCGGCATGCACTTCGATACGCGCTTCATCGACGAACTTCATGATCCTAAAAACCTCAGTTGGACGGGGCAGCTCAAAAAAAAGCAAAACCTTATCGCAGAAACGAAAAGCCCCGCGCGCGGCGGGGCTTTTCGAGAATCACTGGCGTGACGCTTACTCAGCAACGACGCTCACGAAGCGTCGATTCTGTGGACCGCCAACGTAAAACTTGATGGTGCCATCGGTGAGCGCAAACAGGGTGTGATCGCGACCCAGACCGACACCTTTGCCGGGATGAAAGCGCGTGCCGCGCTGACGCACGATGATGTTGCCCGCGGAGACTGCTTGGCCGCCGTAGAGCTTGACGCCGAGGTATTTCGGGTTTGAGTCGCGGCCGTTACGTGTAGAGCCGCCTGCCTTTTTATGTGCCATGACTTAATCCTTAATGGAAATCGATGATCAGGCGTTGATGCCAGTGATCTCAATCTCGGTGTAGTGCTGACGGTGACCCTGCTGTTTGCGGTGATGCTTACGGCGACGGAAGTGTACGATGTACACCTTGTCTGCGCGGCCATGGCTCTTCACCGTGGCAGCAACCTTAGCACCCGATACCAACGGGGCGCCGACTGAGATATTGTCGCCATCGGCAACCAACATGACTTGGTCGAGCTCAATGACATCACCCGGAGCAGCCTCTAACTTCTCAACCTTGAGAACGTCACCGGGGGCTGCGCGGTACTGCTTGCCACCAGTCGCAAATACGGCGTACATGACGAGACCTCATCCAATGAGTCAGAAACAAAGAAGCGGAACTATAACCACCGAAGTGCGACTGGTCAATGAACAGAAGCACGATTGATCGAAAAATTTGCATAGAAACTTAGCCCGCATGTTCGGGCCAGGGGCGCGAGGCGATTTCTTGGAATTTCCAACGGTGAACGCTAAGCTCTACCGCACTCATTAAGTGAACCGGCGCACATCTGACGCAGCGCAATGCGGGCAGAGTATGTCGCTTCAACACCGCCGATGGAGCAACTGACGGCAATGGGACACGTGATACTCGACCGCCGCCAAGAACCCCGTTTCGAATTGCTTGGCCGATTCCGCTGTGCAGGGCCAGCCGGCCTGCGCGGCCGGGTGCTTGATCTATCGCTTAATGGGTCTCTGCTGGACTGCGATGAGGAACCGAGCTGCAAGTCTGGCGAACTGATCGAAGTGCTGTTGGAGCTTGATGGTTCAAAGCCGTTCGCCGCTCAAGCACGAGTGGCGCATATCCATGAAAAGCGCATTGGCATCGAGTTTCATGAAATTGAGCCGCCGGCTTTTGACCATCTGTCCGAACTGGTGCTGTCACTGCGGCGTGCGCCGGCTTTAGCCAAATTAACCGAACCGTATTGATGTAAGGGCTCGATCGTCAGTAACTTGGACTTTTTGCTCGCCGGCTTGGGCGCTCTTACTCGTTGCGACTCGCTTGTGTGGCGCGCCACACCGCGCTCATCGCGCCTCGCATCCCAATTCGACGGCCACATGTCCCAGTTATTTCCTCACGAGCCCTAAGTGCAAGAAACCGGCGTGACTAAGCCGCCTGTTGCTTGGCCGCGCTCTACGGCTTCTTGCGTTTCGCCACCCCATCTCCGGCTGCGCGCGGCGCGCGCGGCGCCTTCGGTGCGCTCTCGCCTTCGAGGCGGCTGATACGCAGCGGCTGCCCCGCCACATAGACCTTCTTCAGGTGCTGGAATATCTCTTTGGGCATGCCTTCCGGCAACTCAATAAAGCTGTGGTCGTCTTCGATCTCGATGCGTCCAATGTAACGACTATCCAAACCGGCCTCGTTGGCAACCGCGCCGACTAAATTGCCGGGTTTCATGCCATGCCGATGTCCTACCTCAACACGATATTTCTCCAGCTTGGCGGGTGCCTCGTCGCCATCGGCGCGTGCGGCGCGCTCACGCACCGGTCGCGGCGGACGCGTTTCGATCGACTTTTCGACTGGCGGCTCGAAAGTCGGTGCGGTAGCCCGACGACGGCTCTCGAATGGCGCTGGCAGCGCCTGCTCGGCCGGCGCGGTGTCAATCGCCGGCGACCTCGCGCTGCGCTCTGTGCGCGGTGCCCGATCTGCGCGTTCCGGGCGCGCCGTGGAGGACGATTCATCGCGGCGTGGCCGCTCGGTACGCGGCCGCTCGGTACGCGGCCGCTCGGTACGCGCGCTGCGCGGCGCCGGCTCGACCGGCAAGGTATCGCCTGAAGACGGTAATAACAGCGGCGTTTTGCCCTGCACCATGCGCGCCAACGCAGCGGCGATATCCAACTCGGGAACTTCGTGTTGGCGCGCGAATTCTGCGACTAAACCGCGGAATTGGTCGAGATGACCGATTTCCAATCCATCACTGATGCGCTTGTAGAACCTTGCGACACGGCGATCGTTTACCGCCTGCACGGACGGCAGCAACATCGGCTCGATCGGTTGCCGGGTGGAACGCTCAATGGCCTGCAACAGATGACGCTCACGCGGCGTTACAAATAGAATCGCATCGCCGCTGCGACCGGCACGGCCAGTACGCCCGATGCGATGCACGTAGGCCTCGCTATCGTAGGGAATATCGTAGTTCAGCACGTGGCTGATGCGCTCCACATCCAGGCCGCGCGCCGCGACATCCGTTGCCACCAGAATATCGAGCTGACCCTCTTTTAGTCTGGCGATGGTTTTTTCGCGCTGCGCCTGGATCAAATCGCCATTGATCGCCGCTGCCGCAAAACCGCGCGCTTGCAAGCGCTCGGCCAGTTCTTCGGTGCCAAGCTTGGTGCGCGCAAAAACGATCATCGCCTCGAAGGGCTCAGCCTCCAGAATGCGCGTCAAGGCGTCGAGCTTGTTGACGCCACTGACCATCCAATAGCGCTGGCGAACCGCGGCTACCGTGGTCGTACTGGAGCGAATCGTGACTTCCGCCGGATTTTTCAGATGATTCTGCGCAATGCGCCGGATCGGCGGCGGCATCGTCGCCGAAAACAATGCGACCTGCCGAGTTGCCGGCGTGCGCTCCAGGATGCTCTCGACATCGTCGATAAAGCCCATGCGCAGCATCTCGTCGGCCTCGTCAAGCACCACAACGCGCAACTGCGACAGGTCCAAAGTGCCGCGCGCCAGATGATCTTTGATGCGCCCCGGCGTGCCTACCACCACGTGTGTGCCGCGCTGCAATCCGTGCAACTGTGGCCCATAACCTTGTCCGCCATAGATCGGCAACACATGGAAATTGCTCAGCTTTTGCGCATATCGTTGAAAGGCCTCGGCCACCTGAATGGCCAGCTCGCGAGTCGGCGTCAGCACCAGCGCCTGCGGCTTGGCCAGTTTCAGATCAATCCTGGCCAAAATGGGCAACGCAAATGCAGCGGTCTTGCCCGTTCCGGTTTGCGCCTGGCCCAGTACATCGCGACCGGCGAGCAGCGGCGGAATGGTCGCGGCTTGAATGGGCGACGGCGATTCATAGCCAACGCTGATCAGCGTTTGCAGCAAACTTTCAGGCAGACCCAGCTCAGCAAAGCTTAGGGAGGTGGCTTCTTCAGACATGACGCATCCTTGCGGGCAAAATTGAACAGCGCGCGGATGGCGAGCTGAACGCGCATTCTAGCGCCTCACAACTGAAGCGCATGCGGGTCTAGCCCAAGGAATTTGTGGCGGACGGCGTTGCCCAGCCCTGCAGTAGGCTTAGACTTCGGCGACTTAGCTCATTTGTGATCGGTATATGCGCAATCATCTGCAGGAACAATTGCTGAAGGCGGGCTTGGCGAAAAAACACAAAATCGACGCAGCGGTGCGCGAACAGGCCAGGCAACGCGATGGCAAAGCGCCGGCGCCACCGAAAGCCGAGCAGATCGACGCGCGCCAATTACAAGCGGAACGTGCGGAACGCGACCGCGTCCTGGCTGCCGAGCGCAACGCGCAAGCGCATGCCAAAGAACTGCAATCGCAGATTCGGCAAATTGTGGAAACCCACAAAATCCGCCATGAGGGCGAGATTGCTTATCGTTTTGCGGACAATGACAAGATCAAGTCCATTTACGTGAACGAGGCCCTGCGCGCACAACTGGCCAAAGGAGTGCTGGTGATTGCGCGCGTTGAACAAAACTACGCCGTATTACCACGCGTCGCCGCTCAGCTGATTTACGAACGCGGCGGCAACGTGGTTTTGGATCATGGACGTGCGCCGGACCACAAAAACAGTGCCGATGACGAGTACTACCAGCGCTTTAAGGTGCCTGACGATCTGATCTGGTGAGTTACCAGACCCGCGTGGCCGCGTTATAGGTCAAGCCGAACAGCGGCAAAGTGGATAGCGCGAACAGCGCAAAGCGCAATTCGATCGTGTTGACTAGAGCCTGCAGCAAGCTATGCACAACGCGCAAGCCAGTGTAAGTCCAAGCCAGGATTAGGCTGGAGCTGCTCATATCGCCGGCCACCGCTAACACCAGCACGATGGCGTAGAAGAGGGTCGGCTGTTCCATCAAATGATTGTAGTTGTCGGCCTTCCAGCGCACTGCGGGTGGCAATTCGCTCATTTGCTCACCACGCGGGCGATTGCGATCCAGTCGCATTTTTGCAGTGCGGAGTGCGGGTAGGCGGGTTGCGTACATCCAAACCCACATCACCAAGGACCATGCAACCAGCGCAATCAGCGGACCCAATAACGGATTTGGTACGGACATGCGGCGCTCCAGTCAGTGGTTTTCGCGATGCTAACCCAAGGCCCATTTAGCCCTGATATTTCATCAATTGCACGCGCCCTCGCTTGTCCCTTGATCGCCCAGCGATTTTTCCTCCGTCGGGTTTATGAATCACTACACCGCTCCTTCGAAAAAACCACTGGACGATCAATGTCCTGCGCGAGCATCGCGCGAATTCATGAAACATCAGGGTTAGCTTTCATGCGCCACGGTGGATTCATGAACTTCGTCGTTACGCCTGATACTCTGCGATCACCACTGCAGGAGAATTTGATGAACCTACCGCGTCTCGCCGTGCTGGCAGCCTCGCTCTGTACGTCCATCGCGCATGCCGCGTTGGTCGATAAACCGCTGTCTTTTGTTATCGATACAACCGAATTTGCAGGTGTACTGATCCACGACGACGCCGCGCCGGCTGCGCGTTCGATTCTATTGGTGCCAAACTGGATGGGCATCAACAGCGGCAACATGGAGCAAGCACGCCTCATTGCCAATCGCGGCTATACCGTTTATGTGGTTGATATGTACGGTAAATCGGTACGCCCCAGCAACAGCCAGGAAGCCGGGCAGGCGGCTGGCGCGGTCAAAGGTGATTTATTATCCATGCATGCCCGTATCAAGACTGCGCTGCAAACCTTGATCGAGCAGAAGGAAGTGAAGGTGGATCCCGCGCGCATTGGCGCCATTGGGTTTTGTTTTGGCGGAACCGTGGCCTTGGAACTGGCGAGATCCGGCGCGACAATTCCCGCTGTGGTGTCTTTCCATGGCGGCCTTGCCACCACCATGCCGGCCAGCGCAGATCAACTGAAAGCCAAGGTTCTAGTGTTGCATGGCGCTGATGATCCGTATGTGCCGGCGCCAGAAGTGGTCGACTTCCAAACCGAAATGCGCGCGGCAAAGGCCGATTGGCAGTTGGTGAGTTTCGGCAATGCGGTGCATTCGTTCACTGATCCAGACGCCAAAATGGCCGGCCAAGCACAGTACAACGCCGACGTGGCGCGTCGCGCCTACGCGATGATGGATGATTTTTTTGCTGAAACTTTGGGCGCCCGGTGAGACCGAGGCTGAGTGAAGCTGGGAACTGTGCGGTGGGGCCTTGCGCCTTCCCGCATCGCCAGAAAACGGCGTCAAAATGAGTAAGCTAACTTCGTCCAACGAATGATTCTGTAAAGTCAGCTTGGCGGCATTCGCAACCAAGCTGATTGATCTTTAAGAAAAAAGCCCGCGAACAGAAGCTCGCGGGCCAAACCTCTTACCAGCCGTAACCAAAACCAAGTCCGGCGCTGCTCTCATCGTCGGTGAACGCACCACCAAGGGTGAAGCTGGCGCGATCGCTGATCGCACGTTGGTAACCAATCGCCAGTGCCGATTCACCACCGGAGAAGCCGGCACCGACCGCAAGGCGATTGTCTTTGTTCACGCCCGCGGCGCTGGCCATCATCATGCTCATTGCCGAGCTCATGGCGCCGTGTTTGTCGATGCGCTCATCGGTCTGGAAGAAACGACGATCGGCATAGTTACGCAGATCGGTCAGACCATCGGTCAACTGACCGAAGTTCGCTGCATCGAAACGCTGTGTGCCATTGGCGACGTTGGTGATCTGACGCTCGTTGCCTGCCGAACCTACCGATACCGAGTTGATGCGGGTATTGGTCGAGCCATACCCAATCGACACGCTGTTGCTGGAAGCTACGCTGGAAGTCGCGCCCAAAGCGATGCTGAACGCGCCGCTGGCGTTAGCCGAACGACCCAGCGCCACGCTGTTGTCACCGCTTGCGGTTGCTGCATAACCGCTGGCCACCGACAGGGTGCCCGTGGCTTGCGCCTGCCAGCCATTCGCCACTGCGCCACGACCCGAGGCAACGGCCTGCGTGCCGACCGCCGTTGAGCGGAACGCGCTGGCTTGTGCGCCCTGACCGTTAGCGATGGCATCTTCGCTGGCGACTGCGCCCTGCCCGGTTGCCGTGCTGTTTAGGCTATTGGCAACGGCGCCTTGACCGGTGGCCGTGCTGTTGGCGCCACTGGCCACTGCGCCTTGACCGCTGGCCGTGCTGTTAGCACCACTCGCCGTTGCTGCGCGACCGTTAGCCGTGCTGTTAGCACCGCTGGCAACCGCATTATTGCCGGTGGCCGTCGATAAATCACCGGTGGCAATCGACTGCCAGCCGGTTGCCGTCGCACCCCGACCAGCGGCGTTGGACAACGCGCCAGTTGCGGTCGAATGGAAACCAGTCGACAACGCACCCTGGCCGGTTGCGGTGGCGTCTTCACCGGATGCGACTGCGCCCTGACCGGTTGCTGTCGTATTGATGTTGGTTGCCGTCGCTGCGCGGCCTGTTGCGGTGCTATTGGCGCCGCTGGCGACCGCGGTATTGCCGGTTGCCGTTGACAGGGCGCCAGTCGCTTGGGACTGCCAACCCGTTGCGGTGGCACCGCGGCCGCTGGCAAGGGCTTGCGCGCCGAGTGCGCTGGAGTGGAAGCCGCTGGCTACGGAAGATTGGCCGTAGGCAGTTGCATCTTCGTCAGAAGCAACCGAGTTCTGGCCCACCGCCGTGCTATTGGAACCGGTTGCCCGCGCGTTCTGACCCATTGAGGTGGCGTCATCACCCGAAGCCACGGCGCCTTGGCCGGTCGCGGTGGTATTGATGTTGGTTGCGAGTGCGCCGCGACCATTGGCCGTGCTGTTAGCGCCGCTGGCTACGGCACTGTTGCCGGTCGCCGTTGACAATGCACCGGTGGCCTGCGCCAGCCAGCCGCTGGCCGTTGCATCGCGCCCGCTGGCTACCGCTTGTGCGCCCAAGGCGCTGGCACGGAAACCACTGGCGACGGCAGATTGGCCGATGGCGGTGGCGTCTTCGTTCGAGGCAACCGAGTTCTGGCCCACTGAGGTGCTGTTAGAACCCGTTGCCCGCGCGTTCTGACCGACTGAAGTGGCGTCATCACCCGAGGCAATGGCGCCTTGGCCGGTTGCTGTCGTGTTGATGTTGGTGGCTTGTGCAGCGCGGCCGGTAGCGGTGCTGTTGTCGCCACTAGCAATAGCCGTGTTGCCGGTCGCCGTAGACAATGCACCGGTGGCTTGTGCTAACCAGCCGCTGGCAGTCGCGCCGCGACCGCTAGCCAAGGCCTGCGCGCCCAGAGCCGTGGAATGGAAGCCGCTCGCAATGGCCGACTGACCCACTGCGGTTGCGTCAACATCGGTGGCTACTGAGCCTTGACCAACGGCCGTTGCATTGGCGGCGGTGGCACGTGCACCTTGACCGCTGGCGGTGGCGTTGGCGCCAGACGCCAGTGCGCCCTGCCCGGTGGCAGTGGTATTGCTATTGGTGGCCTGCGCACCATTGCCATTGGCGGTGCTATTGATGCCACTGGCAACCGACGAATTGCCGGTCGCGGTGGAAGCGGTCGCTTGTGCGGCAAAACCGCTGGCAGTAGCTCCATTGCCACTGGCCAATGAACGCACACCCAGTGCGCTCGACTGCGCGCCACTGGCGACAGCGGCCTGGCCAATGGCGGTCGAATCGACCCCCGTTGCGCGCGAAGATTGGCCCGCTGCGGTGCTGTTGGCGCCCGTTGCTTGAGCGTCTTGGCCTGCGGCCGTGGCATTTGCACCACTGGCCACCGCTTGTTGGCCGGTTGCCGTGGCGTTATTGGCGAGCGCTTGCGCGCCTTGTCCAGACGCCGTGCTGTTAGCGCCGGTGGCCTGCGCTTGGTTACCCGTTGCCGTGCTGTTGATTGCGGTCGCCTGCGCGGAGTGACCCGTCGCCGTGCTACCCGAACCACTAGCAGCAGCCGAAGTACCCGTTGCGGTCGACAAATTGCCGGTTGCCTGCGCACGCCAGCCGCTGGCGGTGGCACCCAAACCGGTGGCCTGCGCCTGCGTTCCAAAGGCGCTGGATTGATTTCCGCTGGCTACAGCGGTCTGGCCAACGGCGGTCGAGTCGACACCCGTGGCGCGCGAAGATTGACCCGCAGCGGTGCTGTTGGCGCCGCTCGCCTGTGCGTCTTGTCCAACCGCGAGCGAATTGGCGCCCGATGCGATTGCGGCCTGACCGCTGGCGGTGGCGTTGGCGGCAGACGCCAGTGCGCCCTGCCCGGTGGCAGTGGTATTGCTATTGGTGGCCTGCGCACCATTGCCATTGGCGGTGCTATTGATGCCACTGGCAACCGACGAATTGCCGGTCGCGGTGGAAGCGCTGCCGGTCGCTTGTGCGGCAAAACCGCTGGCAGTAGCTCCATTGCCACTGGCCAATGAACGCACACCCAGTGCGCTCGACTGCGCGCCACTGGCGACAGCGGTCTGGCCAATGGCGGTCGAATCGACACCCGTTGCGCGCGAAGATTGACCCGCTGCGGTGCTGTTGGCGCCCGTTGCTTGGGCGTCTTGGCCTGCGGCCGTGGCATTTGCACCACTTGCCAATGCCAGTTGGCCAGTTGCCGTGGCGTTGTTGGTGAGCGCCCGAGCGCCTTGTCCAGACGCCGTGCTGTTAGCGCCGGTGGCCTGCGCTTGGTTACCCGTTGCCGTGCTGTTGATTGCGGTCGCCTGCGCGGAGTGGCCTGTTGCCGTGCTGCCCGAACCACTAGCAACAGCGGAAGTACCCGTTGCGGTCGACAAATTGCCGGTTGCCTGCGCACGCCAGCCGCTGGCGGTGGCGCCTAAACCGCTGGCCTGCGCCTGCGTTCCAAAGGCGCTTGATTGGTTGCCGCTGGCTACGGCCGACTGACCGATTGCGATCGCGTCTGCACCCGTGGCGCGCGCCGATTGCCCGGCAGCCGTGCTATTGGCGCCGCTTGCCTGTGCGTCTTGTCCAACCGCGAGGGAATTGCTGCCCGACGCAATTGCGGCCTGACCGTTGGCGGTGGCGTTGCTATTGGTCGCTTGCGCGCCGTTGCCGGTGGCCGAACTATTGGTGCCGCTGGCTACCGCAAGATTGCCGGTCGCCGTGGATGCGCTGCCGGTGGCCTGCGCTTGTGCGCCGCTGGCCGTTGACCCGCTGCCACTGGCCAGGGCCTGCGCGCCAAATGCGTTGGCGCTGGCGCCGCTGGCAACCGCCGCTTGACCCACGGCGGTGCTGTTATTGCCGGTTGCTGCCGCGGCTTGACCGGCCGCAGTGCTGTTTGCTGCGGTCGCCTGCGAATTTTGACCCACCGCGCTGCTGTTATTACCGGACGCCAAGGAATTGGCGCCATTGGCTGTGCTGTTGGCACCGCTGGCGTTAGCCGCGTTGCCCGTTGCCGTAGACAGTGCGCCGGTCGCGCGAGCCTGAGCGCCGGTCGCCGTTGCACCTAATCCGCTGGCGAGCGCGTTTGCGCCAATCGCCTGAGAGCGGATGCCAGACGCAAACGAATCGCGGCCAATGGCGATGGCGTCTTCGTTTGTGGCGCGCGCACGCGTGCCGACTGCAGTGGCATTTGCACCGGTCGCCGAGGCGTTGCTTCCGCATGCGAAAGCGTCTGAGCCAGGTGCGGAAGCGCCTGAGCTGCCGCCTGGATCACAGGTATCACCGGCAATAACGGGAGTCGACGCAAGCGCCAACATCAGGGCAGCGACCAGTGGAGCTTGTCGCAGTAACGGTGTAGTCATTGGTGTAAGTCCTTTTTGAGATGAGGTCGGTCAGGAACAGTACGCTTGCACGAAACCCAGACCTCAGCATCCCAAGATAGGTGGCACAGGTCTGTTTGCTCTCCCGAAAGTGGTGTTACCGCGCCTGCAATCGACCGTTATTGCGTGGACGATGACGCGCGTCTCTCCAATTTCGAAAAATGCTGCAGCAGTCTACGCAGAAACGTGACCAAAGGGGACAAGCGCCGACCAGCGTGCGGGCGCGCACCGACAACACGACCAACAGGCTGCTAGCGGCTTGGCGGGGTTTCCTCGCCAGTGCGCGCAAAGCCCGACAGGCTGCTAGGAATACCTATACTGACCTGCTTACCAGCCCAAAGACCTGCGGATGACTGCCCGCTTCATCCACTTACGCCTGCATAGCGAATACTCGCTGACTGACTCGACAGTGCGCATCGACGAGTTGGTGCAGGCCTGCGTGAAGCGCGGGATGCCAGCGCTGGCGTTGACCGACGACAGCAACATCTTCGCGCTGCTGAAGTTCTTCAAGGCCGCCCACAGCGCCGGATTACAAGCGATCGCCGGCGCCGACATTTGGGTGCAAGACGGCGAGGATGCAGCGCGTCTGACTTTGCTGTGCGCCAATCGCGACGGCTATCGAAACCTGTGCATCTTGATTAGCCGCGCCTATTTAGAAGGCCGGCAATTAGACCGGCCTGTTTTGCAGCGTGATTGGTTGAACGGCCATACGCAAGGTCTGGTCGCGTTGTCGGGCGGTATGCAAGGGGAAATCGGACGTTTGCTGTTGTCCGGGCGTGAGGACACCGCAAACCTGCAGTTACGCCGTTGGATGCGCTTGTTTCCCGACGCCTTTTATCTAGAGTTATCGCGCTGCGGCCGCCCACAAGAGAATTTGTTGACCTTGGCGACGGCACAGTTGGCGCAATCGGCTAATTGTCCGGCGGTGGTGACCAACGATGTGCGCTTTATTGATCGCGATGACTTCGAAGCGCACGAGGCGCGCGTTGCCATCGCTCAAGGTTTCACGCTGGGAGACTCGCGCCGGCCACGTAACTACAGCCCTGAGCAATATCTGAAGTCGCCCGCAGACATGGCGGAACTGTTTGCGGATATGCCCGAAGCCTTGAGCAATACCGTCGATCTGGCGCGACGCCTCAACCTTACTCTGCAAACCGGCACCTATTTTTTGCCAGAAGTGCCGACCCGCGAGGGCGAAACCGCTGGCGCGCGATTGGCGCGGGAAGCGCGTGAAGGATTGGAGCTAAGGTTGCTCAAACTCGAATCGGCAAAAGCCATGGCGCGACCGCGTCAGGACTATGTTGATCGGGTGGACCTAGAAGCGCGCGTTATCGATCAGATGGGTTTCCCCGGTTATTTCTTGATCGTGGCCGACTTTATCGGCTGGGCCAAACGACACGGTATTCCGGTGGGGCCCGGACGTGGCTCTGGTGCCGGCTCGCTGGTGGCCTATGCGCTTGGCATTACCGATCTTGATCCACTGCGTTACGACTTGCTGTTTGAGCGTTTCCTGAATCCGGAACGCGTATCGATGCCCGATTTTGACATCGATTTCTGCATGGACCGGCGTGACGAAGTCATTCGTTATGTGCGCGAACGCTACGGCAGTGACAAAGTCGCGCAAATCATCACCTACGGCACGATGGCGGCCAAAGCCTGCGTGCGCGATTGCGGCCGCGTGCTCGGACTGCCCTACCTGGCGGTCGATAGCATCTCCAAACTGATTCCACTGCGGCCACTCGACATCACTTTGGAAGATGCCTTGGGTCTGTCGAGTAAATCCGCCAAAGAACCGGAACGCGTATCAAGTGAATTGCGCGCCCGCTATCTGAATGAAGACGACGAAGCGCGGCCGGTGTTGGAGCTGGCATTAAGTTTGGAAGGTTTAGCGCGCAACGCTGGCAAACATGCCGGCGGCGTTGTCATCGCACCCACCGCTTTGACCGATTTCACCGCGCTGTATGTGGAATTAAAGGGCAAATCTGAAAGTGACTTGCCGGTCACGCAGTTCGATAAAGACGATGTTGAAGCCATCGGCTTGGTGAAGTTTGACTTTCTTGGCTTACGCACGCTTACCATTATTCAATGGGCGTTGGCGGCGATTAACCTGCGCCGCGGCCGCGAGGGCCAAACGCCGCTGGACATTGACTTGCTGCCGCTGGATGACAAGCCCAGTTACCAGTTATTTGCGCTCGGCGATACGGTCGCGGTATTCCAGTTTGAATCGGCTGGCATGCAGCGTTTGCTGAAAGATGCCAAGCCCGATCGCTTCGAAGACCTCATTGCGTTGGTGTCCTTGTATCGACCTGGCCCGATGGAGCTGATTCCGAGTTTTTGTGCGCGCAAACACGGCCGAGAACCGATTGCTTACCCCGATCCGCGCGTGGAGCCGATCCTGAAAGAGACCTACGGCATCATGGTCTATCAGGAGCAGGTCATGCAGATGGCGCAAATTGTTGGGCGCTATTCGCTCGGTGGCGCGGACCTGTTACGCCGCGCGATGGGTAAGAAAAAACCCGAGGAAATGGTCCAGCACCGCGGCATTTTCCGCAAAGGCGCAGCCCAGGATGGCATTGATGAGGGTAAAGCGGACGCCATTTTCGATTTGATGGAAAAGTTCGCCGGCTACGGCTTTAACAAGTCGCATGCCGCAGCGTATGCGCTGGTGGCCTATCAAACCGCTTATTTGAAAGTGCACTATCCGGCCGAATTCATGGCGGCGACGCTGTCGGCCGACCTGGACAAAACCGAATCAGTCGTTGATTTTTTGGACGATGTGCGGGCGCGCAACGTCAGCGTTTTGCCACCGTGTGTCAATCACTCCGCGTACCCGTTTTGCGCAACGCATCCGCACACGATTCGCTATGGACTCGGCGCGATTAAAGGTGTCGGTGGACCGGCTACGGATGCCATTGTTGGCGAGCGTGATCGGGGTGGTTTGTTTCGCGATCTGTACGATTTTTGTCAGCGCGTCGATCTCAGCAAATTAAATAAACGCGTCCTGGCAGCGCTGATTTCGGCGGGCGCGATGGATGCGCTAGGCGCCAATCGCGCCAGCCTGCTCGCCGCACTACCAGACGCACTGAAAGCGGCCGAACAAAGCAGTCGGGATGACGTGACCGGGCAAGTCGATCTGTTTAGCATCGGCAGCAGCGTCAGTGCACCACCGCCGCCGGTGCAACATTTGCCCGAACTGGCCCTGATTGACAAGCTCAAAGCCGAATTTGCCACACTCGGCTGGTATCTCTCTGGTCACCCAGTGGACGCGCTGGCGCCCTGGCTGAAAGAAATCATTAGTTGCCGCCTTGGCGAGGCGCGTGCGCGGGTGCCGCGCGAACGCAAAAGCCGCGGCAGCGAATTGAATCTGACCTTGGCAGGTCAAGTTGGGCTGCAACGCAAGCGCGGCGACAACATCGCCTTCGTGCAGTTGCAAGACGGCAGCGGTCGACTGGAAACCGCGTTTTTTACCGAAGCCTATGCCGAATTTGGTGGGCTGATCCAAGCCGGTGAAATCATCGTGGTGGAAGGCGTGGCCGGTTGGGACGATTTCAACGGAGGCCCACAATTGCGCGTGCGACGGGCTTGGCCGCTGCTTGAAGCCTGCCAGCACCATGCACGCGGGCTCAATATCGCGGTGCGTAATCCGACGCTGGATTTCACCAGCGAACTAAAACGCGTGTTGGACGCGTGGCGTGGTGGCAGCTTGACGGTGCGCTTGCGCTATCGACGCGGTGCTGCCAGCGTGGAATTGGATCTCACTGAACAATGGCGGGTACGCGCCGATCCGGCTTTGCCGGCATTGCTGTTGAAAATCCCAGGCGTGGAAAGTGCCGAACTGCTGTTCCGTCGGCAAATCAGCGAATGACCGTGCGGATGCCAACCGACCCAGCTTGCGATGTGCTGCTGCTGACGCGTCCCCGGCGCGAGGCGCGCGCCACGGCACAGGCTCTGGCGCAAGCCGGCATCACCAGCATTCGCATGCCCTTACAAGCGACCCGTCGCACACCGTCTTCGCACCGGCTAAACGCCGATCTGGCATTCGCGGCGGCGCAAACGCTGCAGATTTTCGTCAGCCGCGCCGCGGTCGCTGCGGCCATGCAAATCGCACCGGCCAGCGTTGTTTCGGCAGTTTCGCGAATTGCCGTTGGGCGCGCCACCGCTGCGGCGTTGCACCAACATGGCTTGGAATGCCAGACGGCGCGTGCCGAAGATAGCGATGGCGTCCTTGAACTACCGATTTTGCAAGACGTTTGCGCGCAGCGGGTGGTGATCTGGGCCGCGTCTGGTGGCCGCGAACGCATCGCACAAGTCCTCACTGAACGCGGTGCGCAAGTCCGACTGGTCCTCATTTATCAACGTTTCCCACTGCGACCGCGCGCTTGCGCATTGCAGCAGTTGTGTTGCAGCAAAAGTCAGGTGTGCCTGAGTGCGACCAGCGCCGCACTATTGTTCGCATTGGATCGCGTGCTGCGGTCTGCCGCACTGAACTCGCTACGCACGCGGCCGATAATCGTTGTTAGTGCACGCATTGGCGAGTTAGCCAGGCAACTGGGGTACAGCAACGTGCATGTCTCCAACGGAGCGTCGTCCGCGGCGCTGGTTGAAAGTTTAAGGGCCATCCGCTAAGTCGCCGCAGCCCGCACGCTTCCTTTTCTTACCTTTTGACCGATGCCGCGATGACAGGGTGCGGTTTTAGTAACGATCCGCTACCATCGACCGAACGAAATCTTAACTATGCCCGATATGTCCGACTTACCGATGGCTGCGGCCGTCCGTCCGGATGACCAAGCTCAGGACCAAGTTGCAACACCTAGGCGCCGCGGCGCAGCCGTTCGCACGCTGTGGGTGCTCGGCTTGCTGCTGTTGCTGGTGGTCGCTGTATACGGCTGGTATCGATGGACGCCCGGCACAGTGGCAGCGCCGGCCGTCCCCGTTGCGATCAATTCTGACAATTTGAGCGCTGAGGTCGACAGCGTGCGGCGCAGTTTGGACGATGCCGCCCGAATTAATCGTGCGCTACGTGAACAAGTGCTGGGTTTGACACAGCGCGTGGGGTTGCTGGAAGACGGATTGGCCGGCGTTGAGCGCGGCGCCGCGCCAGGCGTGGACTCGGCACGTTTGGCAGAAGCCGATTTTGTGCTGCGCTTGGCCGAGGAACGCCTGCGCCTGTTTGGCGATGTCGAAGGCGCGCGCACCGCTTTCCAACTGGCCGATGGGCAATTGGCTGAAGTCAGTGATCCGCGCGCCACGTCCGTGCGTCAAACCCTGGCCTTGGAGCGCGATGCGCTGGCGGCCGTTGCCGTTGCCGATCTGCCGGTGATCCTGGGCCGCTTGGATGGCCTTGCTGCCGCGGTCGAACGCTGGCCTTTGAAATCTCGCAATGCCGATGCCGCGCCGGCCGCAGTGGGCTCACCCACTTGGTGGACTCGGTTTAGCGGAGCGATGGATCGCTATTTTCGCGTGCGGCGCGTCGATCCGGCCGAACGCGCCAGCGGCGGGCCATTGTTGCGCGAACGTATCGCGCTGGACCTGAGCCGCGCGCGGCTGTTGTTAGTGCGCGGGGAGGGTAAAGCGGCCCGGTCGGCGTTGGATTCGGTGCGCGCCCTGGTGTATGGCGAATTCGATGAGCGAGATAACGGCGTTGCCGCGGCTGTATCGATTTTGGACGAAGTACGCAGCGCGCCGTTGCAACCGCAATTGCCAGCTCTGGGTGAAGCGCGCCGCGAGTTGGCCAGACTGCGCGGGGTCACACCCGTCAACGCCGATCCGGATGTGACAAGCAGCGCTGCTGATGAGTCGATTTTGACACCGAAGGCGCACAACGACTCGTCGGTCGGCACAGCTGAAGCGCCGTCCGACGCTGGCATCAGCACGCCAGAAACAGCGCCAGACGCGCCCAGCAGTGATGCGGTCACCCCCGACGTGCCCGCGACTGACCCTGTGCCTGCGGATCAGGGCGCCTGAGCCGTGGCTTGGATCATTCGCCTTAGTGTGTATCTGCTGCTCGCCTTGCTCGCGGCGCTGGTGGGTTTTTTTCTGCGTCTCGATTCGGGCACGGTGTACGTTCGCTTCCACGGCTGGGAAGTCGAGACCAGTGTGGTGTTCGTAGGCATTGCTGGTCTGATTTTGCTGGGGCTTGCGTTTGCGGTTTATACGCTGCTGATCCGTTGGCCGCGGCGCTTTGGCTGGCACCGGCGCAGCCGCGCCACTGCTCGACTGGACGAAGGTTTGGTGCTCGCCTTTGAAGGCAAATTGCACGACGCGCAGCGCGCCTTGCTGGAGGCCAGCGCCGAGCCCTTGCAAAGATTATCGGCCTTACTAAGTGCCGCCGAGGTCGCCCGATTGCGCGGCGAAACCGGACTGGTTGATGAAATTCTGCGCAACGCCAAAGAGTTGGATCGCGGCGCCGGCATCGCTCCGCTGCTCGCCGATGCATGGCGCGCTGAACGAGGGGATGACGCGGCATTTGCGGCTATCAGTCAACGCGCAGAGGCTAAAGACGCTGCGCCGCGGGTCTTGCGCACGTACGTTGAAGGACTGTTGAGCCGCGGTCGCGCGCGCGAAGCCTTGGGTCCGCTGCAACGCTTGGCGCAGATGCAACAAATCGGCGACCGCGAGTTGCACGCGCTGGAGTTGCGTTGCTGGGCGCAAGCTTTGGAACAGGCCGAAGACCGCGCAGCGCTCGATGGCCTATGGCAGCGCTTCAGCACCCACGAACGTCGCGAACGCCCGGTGTTGAGCGCGCTGATCCAAGCCGAGTCACGCCTGGGCAGTCGCGATCTGGCCGCCGCGGCGATCGAAACCGCGCTGACGCGCGAATGGTCGGAAGAGCTGGCCGAGTTGTACGCGCAGGCGCCCGTCGAACAAGCGTTGCCGCGCATCAAACGTGCCGAGAAATTCCTGCAATCCCATCCACAGAGTCCCGGCTTGCTGCTCGCGGTGGCGCGCTGGTGCCGCATGGAACAGATCTTTGGCAAAGCGCAGGAATATCTGCGCCTCTCCCTGAGCTTAAGCCCACGCCCCGCGGCGTTGATGGAAGCCGCGCGACTTGCCGAAGCGCGCGGCGAACTCGAGCGCGCCGGCCTTGCTTGGCGCCTCGCCGCACAAACTTCCGCCGGCGAAACGCTGCCCAGCGATGGCTTAGCGCAACTGCTGCGCTGAGCCCAACAGGCAACTCGCATGCTCCCCGAGCCAGACCCCTTTCCCCGCTTGATCTCCGCGCAGCTGCGCGCCTTGATCGTTGCTGAAATCCAAGCAAACGGACCGCTGCCCTTTCAGCGTTTCATGGAGCTGGCTCTGTATGCACCGGGCCTTGGCTATTACGCGGCCGGTGCACAGAAGTTCGGCGCCGCTGGTGATTTTGTGACCGCGCCCGAACTTGGCAATGTCTGGGCGCACATGCTGGCGCAAACGCTGGCCGCCAGTTTACGCAGCTACGCCAATCCCGTGCTGATGGAACTTGGCGCCGGCAGTGGTGCAATGGCGGTGGACCTGCTGCGCGCGTTAGCGGCGCAAGATGCGTTGCCCGTCCGCTATCTAATCCTCGAACGCAGTGCCGATTTGCGCGAACGCCAACAGCAACACGTCCGCCATTCGCTACCCGATTTGATTGAGCGCGTTGAATGGCTAGACCAACCGCCAAAACACGCATTTGAAGGCGCCATCGTTGGCAATGAAGTCATCGATGCCTTGGTCTGCGCCCGTTTTGTTATTGCCGAGACGGGCGTGCGCGAGATCGCCGTAGAACTACGCGATGGCCAGTTCGCCGAAATCGACATAGCGCCTAGCGCCAAGCTCAAATCAGCAGTCCGTCATTTAGAAAGCCAATTGGAAACGGCCTTGCAAATAGGCTATCGAAGCGAGCTCATCCCGGAACTGAGCGACTGGTTTGCCACCATCAGCGCGCCACTGCGACGCGGCCTGATTTTACTTTCTGATTATGGTTACGGTCGCCCCGAGTACTATTTGGCCTCGCGTCACGATGGCACGCTGATTTGTCATTACCGACATCGCGCGCATCACGACCCCTACTGGTACCCAGGACTCAATGACATCAGCGCGTCGGTTGATTTCACCGCGCTCGCCGAAGCCGCCGAGACCTGCGGATTCGATTTGCTGAACTACGACAGCCAAGCTGGCTACTTGATCGCAGCCGGAATTGAGCAGTGTTATCTGCACATGCCCGCACTCGATGACCGCCAGCGCTTGCGCTTGAGCCTAGAACTGCAACAACTGATGCTGCCAGGGCAGATGGGCGAACGCTTCAAAATGATGTTGCTCGGTCGCGGAGTTGACTCGCGCTCACTACCCATCGGCTTGCAGGGCGCTGGGCAGCGCCGCTTGCTCTAACTAGCCCTGATATTTGATGAATTGCACGCGCCCTCGCTTGTCCCTCGATCGCCCAGCGATTTTTTCTCAGTCGGGTGTATGAATCACTACACCGCTCCTTCGAAAAAACCACCGTACGATCAATGTCCTGCGCGAGCATCGCGCGAATTCATGAAACATCAGAGCTAAACTGGCCGTCTCACTCAATTCCGGACTGGCATGCGCGTCGTCGTCAAAATTGGCACTTCCACCGCAACCGACAACGGGCGCTTATGCGCTCCAAGATTGCTCGACTACGCGAAAGTTCTGGCGCACCTGACCGCAGCGGGGCATGAAATCGCCTGGGTGAGTTCTGGCGCGGTGGCCGCCGGACGTGAGGCCTTAGGCATTTTGCCAGGCGAACGCCGCGTGGCCGCTAAACAAATGCTGTCGGCGATCGGTCAGCCGCGTTTGATGGCCCTCTACAGCGAGCTATTTGGCTATTATGATCAACGTGTTGCGCAAGTTTTGCTGACTCGTCGCGATGTCGAACTGCGGCGTAGTTATTTGAATGCGCGACAGACCTTCGAACAGTTGTACGCGCATCGCGTACTGCCCATCATCAATGAAAACGACACCGTCGCCACCGAGGAAATTCGCGTCGGCGACAATGATCAATTGTCGGCACTGGTGGCGAATATGGTCGATGCTCGCTTGCTGATCTTGTTGACCGACCAGCAAGGCCTGTACGACGCCGACCCACGCCAAAATCCCAGCGCACAGTTGGTCCGCCACGTCGATGCCATCGATATCCCAGAAACCTTGTGGCAGGCCGCTGGCGGTCGGGGCGGTGTACACGGCACCGGCGGCATGTTGACAAAGCTACGCGCGGCGGATATTGCACGCCGCGGTGGCACGGAAGTGGTCATCGCCAGCGGCGCTGATCCCGCAGTCATCGCACAACTGATCGAAGGTGCCGACGTCGGCACGCGCTTTACCGCCCTAACGCCGCCGCGCGAGGCGCGCAAACGCTACATCCTAGGCGGACTGCGCACCGGTATGGGCGTCAGCATTGATAGCGGTGCCGAGGGCGCGCTGGCGCAGGGCAAAAGTCTACTGGGCGTCGGGGTGGCGCGGATTGACGGCGAGTTTGAGCGTGGCGACACGATCAACATCAACGCGATGGACGGGCGCACCCTGGCGCGTGGCATCGCCAATTATTCGGCTGTCGAGCTACGTCGTATTGCCGGCAAACGCTCCAATGCTGTCGAGGGCATTCTCGGCTACGATTTTGGCCCCGAGTTCATCCATCGCGACGACCTGGTGATGTTGTGAAAACCGCAGATAGCGTGCGCGAGCTCGCCGAGCACGCGCGTCTGGCCTACGCCAGCCTGAAACGGAGTTCCGGCGCACAACGCGACGGCTTTTTGGCAATCCTGGCCACGCTACTGCGCGAACGCGAGTCTGCGATTGTCGCGGCCAACGAGATTGATTTGCACAATGGCAGGCGCGCCGGATTGAACCTGGCGATGTTGGACCGCTTAACGCTGAATGCGGCTCGAATTGAAGCGATCGCGCGCGACGTAGAGCACATTGCCACTTTGCCCGATCCGCTGGGCTGCCATTTTGACGCGCGCGCCTTACCCAATGGATTGCTTGCCCATAAGCGGCGAGTTCCACTGGGCGTACTCGGCGTGATCTACGAGTCACGCCCCAATGTGTCGATCGACGTCGCCGCGCTGGCAATTAAAACCGGCAACACGGCCGTGCTACGTGGTGGCAAAGAGGCCATCGAAAGCAACCGGATACTGATGAACATCGCAAGTGCGGCACTCTTAGCCAGCGATTTGCCGGTGGGGGCGCTGCAATTGATCGATTCTACCGATCGTGAGGCCACGCTCGCGTTACTGCAGTTGGATGATTTGGTTGATCTGATCATTCCGCGCGGTGGCGCCGGCCTGCACGCCTTTTGCCGTCGTGAAAGCCGCATTCCGGTGATTACCGGTGGCATCGGCATTTGTCATTTGTATGTCGATATTGCAGCCGATCTGGCGCGTGCTATTCCAGTGATCCGCAATGCCAAAGTACAGCGTCCCACCGTGTGCAACGCCTTGGACAGCGTGCTCGTCCACCGCGATATTGCCGCGCAATGGGTGCCGGAACTGGTCGCCACTTTGGCCGCTGATAGAGTCGAATTTCGTTGCGATGAACGCAGTCTGCCGCTCGCCAAAGCGGTTGTCGGCGCCTCAGTAACAGCGGCTGGTGCGGATGATTTTGATACTGAGTGGCTATCCTTAGTTTTGGGTATTGCCATCGTTGACGACGCACAAGCCGCAATGCGTCATATCGAAAAACATTCCAGCGGGCACTCCGACGGCATCTTGACTGAAAACGCGCCGCTCGCCGAAGAGTTCTTAGTGCGCATTGACTCTGCCGCGGTCTATTGGAATGCCAGCACCCGTTTTACCGATGGCGCCGAGTTAGGTTTAGGCGCGGAAGTAGCCGTTTCCACGCAACGCCTGCACGCCCGCGGCCCGATGGGCTTGGTCGAACTGACAAGCTACAAATGGGTGGTTGAGGGGAACTACCATGTGCGAAAGTGAAAACTTTTTGACCAAACCCTTTGTCTAAACATAAAATGGCGTCGCGCGCCGGATTATGGGGTGATCACTGATGCGCGCCATCCTAAAACGCTGCATTACCCGGCGTGCGCGGATATGGAATCACATCGCGAATATTGCTCATCCCGGTAATGTAAGCGACCAAACGTTCAAAGCCTAGTCCAAAACCGGCATGCGGCACCGTGCCGTAGCGGCGAAAATCGCGGTACCACTGGTAGGCGTGTGGTTCCAGACCAAACTTGATCATGCGCGCATCAAGGCAATCTAAACGCTCTTCGCGCTGGCTACCACCAATGATTTCGCCTATGCCGGGGGCCAATACATCCATTGCCGCCACCGTCTTGCCATCCGCATTGAGGCGCATATAAAAGGCTTTGATTTCCTCTGGGTAATTCATGACCACCACTGGTCGGCCGACATACTCTTCGGTCAAATAGCGCTCGTGCTCGGTCTGCAAATCCGCGCCCCAATGCACCGGGTACTCAAAGGCACGTCCCGCCTTTTGCAGCGCCACCACCGCATCGCCGTAGTCAATGCGCGCAAACTCCGCGCCGACCACTTGCTCAAGGCGCGCAACTACGCCCTTGTTGACGCGCTCATCAAAGAACTTGAGGTCTTCGGCGCAACGGTCGAGCACATCCTTGAATACCGTTTTCAGCAAATGTTCGGCCAGGGTGGCATCGTCGTTCAAATCGGCGAACGCAATCTCCGGTTCTATCATCCAGAATTCGGCAAGGTGGCGCGGCGTATTGGAGTTTTCAGCTCGGAAGGTCGGGCCAAAGGTGTAAACCTTACTGAGCGCCAGACAATACGCTTCTACCGCCAATTGCCCAGACACCGTCAAGTAGGCTTCTTTACCAAAAAAATCCTGGCTGAAATCGATTTTGCCAGCTGCGTTACGCGGCAAATTCATCAGATCCAAGGTTGATACGCGAAACAACTGTCCGGCGCCTTCGCAGTCGCTGGCGGTGATAATCGGCGTATTGACCCAATAAAAGCCCTGATTATCGAAGAATCGATGGATCGATTGGGCAATCGCATGGCGCACCCGAGTGACGGCGCCAAAGGTATTGGTGCGCGCGCGCAAATGCGCGACCTCTCGCAAAAACTCGTAGGAATGCGCTTTCGGTTGGATCGGGTAAGTTTCCGGATCGTCAACCAAACCGATCACACGTACCTGCGAAGCCTGTATTTCGAAGGATTGTCCTTGCCCTTGCGAACGCACTAAGACGCCATCCGCTTCAATCGAACAACCACTGCTCAGATGCTGAATGTCATGAATATAGTTAGCGAGTGTTGCCGGTGCGACGATCTGCAAATTGGCTAAACAACTGCCATCGTTCAGCTGAATAAAAGAAATGCCGGCTTTGGAATCGCGCCGGGTGCGCACCCAGCCTTTAACGGTGATTGTCGTTCCTTCGGCGTGCCGGCCTGCCAAAGCGTCTTTGACCGTGATCCAAGCCATGATCTTGATGTCCTAAAATATCCAAACCGCGCAGAGCGGCGAGGCCGCGAATCATAGTCTGCCGGAGCGTCTGGCGAAATCAGTTCGCGGACCGCTCACTGACATCCGGCACCGTTGCGGCGGCGCTTTCGCGCCGTCGCGCGCGCCACACTTGGCGCTCAGCCCAACGTTTAAGCACCAATGCGCGACGTGCGCCGACTTGCGGATCGCGGACCACCGCTTCAATATTGGCCAGCAACGCGTCCACATTGGCCGCATCCGCTTGCCCAGCACGCTGCCGAGTCGCCCACAGATCAATCCATTCTTCACTGCGCTCTCCAAAGCGCAAGCAGGCGTCGAAATAGCGTGGGGCTTGTCGCTTGGCGAGCACGATGTCCAGCGCCGCTGCGCCGATGCTAACTGGGCTCAACAGCAAATCGCGCAGTGCGTCCAGAAACAGCTTTGCCTGCAATTTGAGCGCGCCGCGCAGCAGGTCCTCTCGCGAGCGCTCAGTATTTTCGTTCATGTGGAAAGGCTCGAGGGCGATATAGCCGAAGCCGCGCCCACGATTTCGCTGTAGGTCAGACGCGCAACGCCGTCGCCGGCCGCGCCGTTCAACGCAATGAGCGCGGCGGCAACGGTTTTGGCATCAATTGCGCGATAACGGCGCAACGGACCGGCTAGCAGCATGTTGTATATCGGTGCTAGGTGTATGGCAATCCGCTCACCGGCGCGGGGTGGCCCTGCACGCTCCCCGAGCAATAACCCCGGTTGCAGAATATCCACGCGTTCGAAGCCGGCGGCCACCATGCCGGTCTCGACCTCTCCTTTAATACGCAGGTAGAAGTTTGAGGATCGTGGGTTTGCACCGACCGATGACACCAGCAGGGCTTGGCGCGCGCCGCGCTGCCGCGCGATGTCGGCAAGCGCTAGAACCAGGTCCCGGTCAATCGCCGCAAATGCGTCCTTGGATCCGGCGGCACGCAGCGTTGTGCCTAACGCACAAATAAAACTGCTGACAGGCATACCCTTCGCGCTCAAGGCTTGAAGGATTTGCTGCTTGCCAGCCGCGTTAGCGGGGTCTACCACGATGGTATCCAGCCGCGGGTGAGTCAACTTCAGGGCGCGGCGAGTGGGCGCGCAAACCCGAAAATGTTCAGCCTCAGCGCGGCGCAGCAACCCCGCTAAGGCCAGACCACCGACCAGTCCGGTGGCTCCCGCCAACAATACAAGGTGATTATTGGCCATCCCACCACTCCATCCCGTCGAAGGCTAAGTTAACACGTTGATCCTCGCAGCCTGTCAGGCTTCGCAAGTGCGCCAAAGTCGGTTTTGGGACATGGCAGTGTGTCGATTTGGAACATCTCTGAGCAAAACAAGTACTTTCTGACCCGGCAATGCCCCAAAACCGCCTTTGGTCCTTCGGATTGCGCGTCTGGACGGCGTCTGCGCTGCGACGCTTGCCAATGGAAGAGTCGTCGGCTGCACGTCGCGCCTTGCATCCATCCGCTTAAGCACACACAACGCATCTCACGCTGAAAGCCCGACAGGCTGCTAGAAACCTCAGTTGACCGCTTCCGAATGCCGTAGCTTGATCATTCTTCTGGCATTTCAGCTGTTTGACTCGTTCAGCTGCAGTGTGTGTGAGTACACTACGGGGCAGTTTGCATGGTTCTGGCGGCGCATGGTGTTCCGTTGTCCGTTCCTGAATGTTAGGATCGGAAGTTCTGGAGTTTTACGCCGCGTATACACAGCTTTGTTTTACTGTGCTGTGGTCGAGTCAGCTCTCTAGAATTTTTTCAGCCGTCCTACCGCAACTTGAGCACAAGCACACGGAGATCCCGCGATGAGTACTGCCAATCCGGTGATGACACACGCAGAAGTCGCTGCGTTGTCGACCACCAAAACGATTCGTAATGCCTACACCTTGCTGACCATGATCCTGGCCTTCTCGGCCGTGACGGCGTGGTATTCGATCAGCAGCAACGCCCAACCCATTAATGTGTGGCTGTTCCTGGCCTTCATGATTGGTATGCCGTTTGCAATCAACGCCACCCGCAACAGCTTGGCTGGCTTGGGATTGTCCTTTGTCTATGCCGGACTGTTGGGTTACTTCTTGGGTCCAATCGTCGGCTTGTATATGCGGATGGACCCGAATATCCCGGTCTATGCGCTCGCGGCAACCAGTGTGATTTTCTTCTCGCTGTCCGGCTATGCGCTGGTCTCGCGCACCAACTTCAACTTCATGGGCGGATTCTTGTTTGTCGGCTCGATGGTGATCCTGGTCGCGATTGTCGCCAACATCTTTTTAGGGATGCCAATCCTCAGCCTGATGATCTCCGGCGCGGCGGTGTTGCTGATCTCTGGCGCCATTTTGTGGCAAACCAGTCAGTTAATTCACGATCCGGAGGCCAACTACATTGTTATCGCAACCAGCCTGTTAGGCAGCATCTGGGTGTTGTTCATGCACCTGATGAACCTGTTCTCATTCTTCAGCGGCGACGACTGATAGGCCTTGTTGGTTGGCTTTGGTTAAAAGAAGGCCCGCGCAAGCGGGCCTTTTTGCATCCACGGTTATGCGTCAAACAATGCGCTCGCTGCCACCCATATAAGGCCGCAGCACCTCCGGCACGGTGATTGAGCCATCGGCGTTTTGGTAGTTCTCCATCACCGCGATGAGGGCTCGGCCGACGGCCACGCCAGAACCATTCAGCGTGTGCAGCAGCTCAGGCTTGCCGGTCTCTGGGTTGCGCCAGCGTGCTTGCATGCGACGTGACTGGAAGGTCTCGCAGTTGGAGCAGGAGCTAATTTCCCGATAGGTTTTTTGGCTGGGCAGCCAAACCTCAATATCGTAGGTCTTGGTCGCTGAAAAACCCATGTCGCCGCTGCACAGCAACATCGTGCGAAATGGCAAGCGCAACAATTTCAAAATGGTCTCAGCATGCCCGACCATTTCTTCCAACTGAGCATAACTACTGTCTGGCCGTGCCATCTGCACCAATTCGACCTTCTCAAATTGGTGCTGCCGAATCATGCCGCGGGTATCGCGTCCGGCGGCGCCGGCTTCCGCGCGGAAACACAGAGAATGTGCGGTCAGCCGTTGTGGCAATAACTCGGCATCCAAAATGCTGTCGCGCGCCAGATTAGTCAGCGACACTTCCGCAGTGGGAATCAGGTACATGCGTTTCCACAGCCAACGATGCAAGGTCGCTACAATCGCCTCATGATGATGCAAATCGTCCCACAAGGCCGGCGGCAAGCGGCCCAGGGTTTGCAAACCCAGATCGGTCGCAATGCCATTGAGAATGGCCAACACGTCCTCTCGATCGCCGCGCACCAATGCGCCGCGCAGTGCGTCTTTGGCCTTGCCGTCCACCAACAGATTGCGATAACTGCCAACCGGCACCTCAAACAAATCATCCTCAAACTTGGGCAGTTGCCCGGTGCCTTGCATGGTCTCGCTGGTCACCAGCAGCGGCACATTGACCTCGGTGTAGTGGTGCAACTGCGTGTGGGTGTCCAGCATGAACTGCGCTAATGCGCGATGCATCCGCGCCAAAGCGCCGCGTAACACGGTAAAACGGGAGCCCGACAATTTGGCGCCCGCTTCACCGTCCAACCAGCCATGGCGCGCGCCCAGCTCCACGTGATCCTTGACGTCAAAAGCGTAGGTTCCTGGCGTGCCATCACGTCGAACTTCCACATTGCCCGTCTCATCGCGTCCCAAAGGCACACTGTCATGCGGCACATTGGGGATGCGCAAGGCAATCGCGGTTAGCCTTTCTTGCAAACCCACCAGCTGCTCTTCCGCCGCCTTCAGCCGTGCTGGCAGGCCCTGACTTTCGGCCATCAGTTCATCGGCATTTTCACCTTTGGACTTACGTTGTCCTATTTCCTTGGCCAAACGATTGCGACTGGCCTGCAGTTCCTGTGTGGTGGTCTGCACCTGCTTGCGCTCGGTCTCCAGCGCTTCTAACTCAGCAGTAGGCAGTTGCAAGCCACGCGTTTCGTGCAAACGCTTAGCAGTAGCCAGCAAATGCGCACGAAATAGGTTCGGATCCAACATAACAAGCACTCCTGATGATCAAGATCGCTCGATTATGCCGGCTCCGCACAGCGCTGCCTTAACTGCAATCAGACCCGATTGCGATCGGTGCGACGAATCTCGACCCGCGAGCTTGCTTGTCCGGGGCATACTCCCAAGTTCTCGCCCGCTTAGAGGATCATCGTTATGGGACTAGAACGTGTACCCGCCGGCCGCAATGTGCCCGATGAGGTCAACGTCATCATCGAAATTCCGATGAATGCCGAACCGGTGAAATATGAAGTCGACAAAGAATCCGGCGCTATTTTTGTCGATCGAGTGCTCACCACGCCGATGCGCTACCCGTGCAATTACGGCTACATTCCGCGCACCTTGTCAGGCGATGGTGATCCAGCCGATGTGTTGGTAGTGATGCCGTTGCCGCTGATTCCCGGATCGGTAATCCGGGTGCGGCCCATCGGCATGTTGTCGATGGAAGACGAAGCCGGCGAGGACACCAAGTTGATCGCCGTCCCCACCGAGAAAATTTACAGCGCCTACGGGCACATCCATGTACTCACCGACGTGCCCGAAAATACGCGCGACCGCATCCGCCATTTCTTTGAACACTACAAAGACTTGGAAAAAGGCAAATGGGTCAAAGTGCGCGGCTGGGCCGGTATCGAAGAAGCCAAACGCGAGATCAGCGAATCGGTCGAGCGCTACCAAGCGCTGCCGGTTAAACCGGCTTTCTAGCAGCCTGTCGGACTTTCCTCGCGAGTGCGCCGGAAGTCCTTTTGGCGATCATTACCCAGTCTCGAATTGATTTTGAAGGCTATGGCTCTACTTTCGAGTCTGCGCTATGCCAAAAGGCCGTCCGGCCCTGCGCGTCGCAACGGCGTCTGCGGCGTTGCGACCCCAACGGAAGAGCCATTGGCTGCGCGCCGCGCCTTGCATCCGCTTAAGCCACACAATGCATCTCGCGATGAAAGTCCGACAGGCTGCTAGTCAGGCTGCTACTAGATATGATCATGCCCCTGTTTGATGACGAACTTCTTGCGTGAATTCAGTGATAGACATAAACGCGCTGCGTGAGGCTGGTTTCACCCGCGTGCCGGTGGTGCGGCATGTGCGTGCTGATCTGGATACGCCATTGTCAGCGTATCTGAAGCTGGTCGATGGGCCTGACGCTTATCTGCTGGAATCGGTCGAGGGCAGTGAGACTTGGGGCCGCTATTCGATCATCGGCTTACCGGCGCCAGAGCGTATCGAAGTGCGTGGCCGGCAGTGGCGACGTCTGGTCGATGGTGTATGCGTGGAACAACGCGAGGTCGCCGATCCGCTCGCCGAAGTTCAAACGCTGATTCACAGTGAACGGGTGCCCACACACGCGGGTTTGCCGGCGTTTGCGGGTGGTTGGGTGGGTTATTTCGCCTTCGAAACGCTGGGTTATATCGAAGCGAAGCTGGCAAACGACGATCGACCGGATCAACTGGGCACGCCGGAAATCGTCTTACTGCGTACCGAAGAATTGGCGGTTTTTGATAATCGCAAGGGTCGTTTATCGCTGATTGTGCATGCGGCGACCGATGAAACAGGGGCCATCGAACGTGCCGAACGCCGCTTGGACCGACTCACGCATCGCTTGCGTGCGCCGGCGCCGGGCTATCCAGAAGTACTCGATCCACAGGCGCTGGATGAAGCGCACTTTGTGTCGGGTTTTACGCGGGACCAGTTCGAAGATGCGGTGCGCCGCTGTCAGGAATACATACTGGCTGGCGACGCGTTCCAGATTGTGCTGTCACAGCGTCTGTCGGTGCCGTTTCGTGCGCGGCCTATCGATGTTTATCGGGCGCTGCGCACGCTGAATCCATCGCCCTATATGTATTTCATGGACTTGGGCGATCTGCACGTGGTGGGCTCATCGCCAGAGATTCTGGTGCGTTTGAAGGATGGCGAAGTGGTGGTGCGGCCGATTGCCGGCACGCTGCCACGCGGTGCTACCGCTGCCGAAGACGAAAGCAACGCCAAGCGCCTGCTCGAAGATCCGAAAGAGTGCGCCGAACATCTCATGCTGATTGATCTGGGTCGTAATGATGTCGGTCGGGTTGCGCAATCGGGCAGTGTGCGCCTCACCGATCACATGTTGGTCGAACGCTATTCGCACGTCATGCACATTGTTTCGCAAGTGGTGGGCAAGCTGCGTCCGGAGCTGGACATCATTGATGTGCTGCGCGCCACTTTTCCGGCCGGCACCTTATCCGGCGCGCCAAAAATTCGTGCCGTCGAGATCATTCAAAGCCTGGAACCGATCAAACGCAATCTGTACGGTGGCGCGGTCGGTTATATCAACTGGCAAGGCGAGGCCGATCTGGCCATCGCAATCCGCACCGCGTTAATCAAGGATCACACGCTGCACGTGCAGGCCGGCGCCGGCATCGTCGCCGATTCCGATCCAGCCAAGGAATGGGAAGAAACCATGAACAAGGGTCGCGCCGTGTTCCGCGCGGTGGCCGAGGCCGTGCGCGGGCTGTAGTTGTGCTGCGGGTGGCTGCGCTCCCTGCTCATCAGTCAAAGAATGCGTCAGCACCCAGCGCTGACCCACAGAGCCTGCTTTGCCTGTTGCGCCTCAGACCACCGGTTCCTTGCGCACCACGCGGATCGATAGCTCTTGCAACTGGCGCTCCGGCACTTCCGAAGGCGCATCCGTCAGCGGACATTGGGCGCTGGCGGTTTTTGGGAACGCGATCACCTCACGAATTGAATCGACGCCGCACATCAGCGTGGCGATGCGATCGATGCCAAAGGCGATACCCCCGTGCGGCGGGCAACCGTAGCGTAAGGCCTCCAATAAGAAGCCAAATTTAAGCTTAGCCTCTTGTTCTTCAATGCCAAGCAAGCGAAATACCGCCGACTGCAGGTCTGGGCGATGTATACGAATCGAGCCGCCGCCGATCTCGCTGCCGTTCAATACGCAATCGTAGCCGCGCGATAAGGCGTCACCCGGATTGGCGGTCAGTTCGGCGGCATCATCAATGGAAGGCGCGGTGAACGGGTGATGCAGTGAAACCCACCGATTACCGGCGTGATCGAATTCAAACATCGGGAAATCGACCACCCACAATGGCCGCCAGCCGGCTTCGACGAGTTTAAGGTCACGCCCAACGATCAAACGCAAGGCGCCCATGAAGTCCGACACCGTTTTGTACGGACCGGCGCCAAAGAAAATCAAATCGCCGGTCGCGGCGCCCACCGCATCCAAAATGCCCTGCAAAGCGGCCTCGTCAAGGAACTTGACGATGGGACTATTCAACCCTTCGCGGCCTTTGCTCAAATCATCGACACGAATCCAGGCCAAACCTTTGGCACCGTAACGTGCCACGTACGGGCCATAGTCATCGATCTGCTTGCGGGTCAGCGTAGCGCCGCCCGGCACGCGTAATGCGGCGACACGACCACCCGCATCATTGGCGGGACCAGCGAACACTTTGAAGGTGCTGGTTTTAACGAAATCGGCGACGTCGACCAGTTCCAGCGGATTGCGCAGATCAGGCTTGTCTGAGCCAAAACGCCGCATGCCTTCGGCATAGCTCAGCCGCGGAAACGGATTGGCTAGCTCGACGCCAATCACTGTGCGAAATACGTGGCGAAGCAGGTCTTCAACCCGATCTTGAATATCGGCCTCACGGACGAAGGCCATCTCGATATCCAACTGGGTAAACTCGGGCTGCCGATCGGCGCGCAAGTCTTCATCGCGAAAACAGCGGGCGATCTGATAATAACGGTCCATTCCGGCCATCATCAGCAGCTGTTTGAACAACTGCGGCGATTGCGGCAAGGCATAAAACTGACCCGGATTGACGCGACTGGGCACCAGATAATCGCGCGCACCTTCAGGCGTAGCCTTGGTCAGAATGGGCGTTTCGATATCCTGGAAATCCTGATCGTCGAGATAATGACGAATCTCGCGGACTAACTTGGAGCGCAGACGCAATTGTTTCTGCATTTGGCCGCGACGGATATCCAGATATCGGTAGCGCAAACGCGCTTCTTCATTGGGTGTTTCATCGAGCATGAACGGCAGCGGCGCAGCGGCGTTCAACACATCGACCAGCGCAGCCACGACTTCGATCTTGCCGCTGGCGAGACGCTCATTGACCTGCGACGCGGGCCTAGCGCGAACCACGCCTTCGATGCGCAGACAAAACTCATAACGCACCCGATCCGCAGCAGCAAAGGCGGCGGCATTGTCAGGTTCTACCACCACTTGCACCAAGCCACTGTGGTCACGCAAATCGATGAAAATCACGCCGCCGTGATCGCGCCGGGTATTGGCCCATCCACAGAGCACCACGTTCTGATCAGCCAGCGCCTCATCGACACGGCCGCACAGGTGACTGCGAAAGGAGGTTTCAGCGCTCATGGCACGCTCGGGTGGCGGGAAGTCGGGGCGCGCATGCTACGGGACGGGTAGCAGAGCCCGCAAACCATAACGATAAATGGACTGATAAAGCGCATACAGTTTGTAGCAACGGTCATGGCGACTGAGACTTCATGATTTCAGGTGGCTGCCTGCCATGACCGTTCAAAGCAACTCAATGCCCTCGCCTTCCGGACCCGCCAGGATGCGTGCGCTCGGGTCTTGCGCGCCAGCCAGTCGTTTGAGACGCGCGTCGCTGCGCGCGAAACTGATCAGGCGCCAGCCTAAACGCAACGTAGCATCGGCCGCTGGCAGAAACGGCACTGCGTCGATGAGCAATGCATGCGCACCGGCCAACTGCCCGATTGCCAATGCGCGGCGTTCGCCATTTTGCTCGCCACGCTCAAGCGCGCTGGGTGACCAACGGGTGTGCAAGCGATCTAACAGTCCCAGACCCTCGTAAAAGGCCAAAGCCGTCGCTGGCTGCTGTGCGCCGAGCGCCACTGCGCACGGCCGATCAATAGGACAACGTGGCGCGGCAAGGCGGCTTGGCCCGGTCGACTCGAACTGCAGCAAGTACAAAAGCTCAGCATTCGGTCCGATGAGCGCCTGAGCACGTCCGTGATCATTGAATTCGTCTTCAGCGCTCGGCGCGAGCACAAACGCCGAATCGCTAAGGCGCGTACGAACAAGGTCTAAATCCGCAACTGGCAGGGCCAATGCCAGCCAGCCGCGACGCCCAAACGATGGGCTAGCCAGCGCCTGGCTAGCCTCAATGATGACCAGCCAGCTGTCAGCCCAAGAATCGGCAGGGCAGGCCAAACGGGCCCGCGGTGCATCGATTAACGCGCTGTCACCCATGTCGAGCGCGCGCTGTTTGGGGACTCGATCACGCTCTGTTAGCACCATTCCCAAGCTTTCGTAGGCGTCGATGGAAACTTGCAAGTCCTGCACGATCAGGGTGGCGCCAGCGATTGGGCCTAAGCGCATGGATTTCTGCTCTTTGGGTGATCAGCGGATTGTAGAGCCGCAAACGCGAGATCAACAGGTCGGTGGCAGGTTGCGGGTGTGTTGAGTTTTGATTCTTACTTCATCCCCCTAACGTACAATCGAGGCCCAGCGCACACCACTGGCAACCTTGAACCTAAAAAACTCAGTTGACCGCTTGCCATCACCCATAACGCGATGATTGTTTTGACTTTTCAGCACTTTGATCAGTTCACCTATAGTGTGAGTACACTACGGGGCAGATTGCACGGTTCTGGGGGTGAGAACCGGCGGCTTGCGCCGCATGCGGCGCGCCGGTTCGAACGCACGCAAGCACAGCTTGCGGGCCGGGACATGGCTAAGTTGCAACTCGTTGGAATGGAACAACCATTCCCCCGGTCTGGCGGCGTGGCCGCCAGCCGTTCAAGCCGGCGCGCGGCGTGCCGCGCAAGCTTGCCGGCTTTCACCCTCATTGCGCTGATGCCTGCACTGCCATAACCGCACACTCTACCCCGTCCAACTGAGGTTTCTAGGTTGAATGAACCTGCGTGATCTAAAGTACCTGCTAGCGCTCGCGGAACATCGCCATTTTGGTCGAGCGGCCGAAGCCTCGTTTGCAAGTCAGCCGACCTTGTCGACGCAAATCAAAAAATTGGAAGACGAGTTGGATGTGCAGATTTTCGAGCGTCAGTCGCGTGGCGTGCTGCTCACCAAAGTCGGCGAATCGATCATTGCCCGAGCGCGGGTGATCCTGCGCGAAGTCGAAGCCATTCGCGGCATTGCGCGGAATGCGCGCGACCCCGAATCCGGCAGCATTCGTTTGGGGATGTTTCCCACTTTGGGACCGTATCTATTGCCGCACGTGGTCCCAGCGTTGCGAGCGCGTTTTCCTAAACTCGAACTGTTACTGATCGAAGAAAAAACTGAGGAATTGCTGGCGCAACTCGAACGCGGCGATGTGGACGCCATTGTCTTGGCGCTGCCGGCCGGCGATGACACGCAAAACTGCGCGCCGTTGTTTGAAGAGCCCTTTCTGCTGGCCCTACCGCGCGAACGCGCCGCAGAGTTTGCACAAACGGTGCGGATGATTGATTTGCGTAACCAAGAGGTTCTGCTGCTGGAAGAGGGCCATTGCCTGCGCACTCAGGCACTGTCCTTGTGTGCTTTGGGTGGCGCTGCCGAACGCAGCGGATTCCGCGCGACCAGTTTAGAAACCCTGCGTCAAATGGTGGCCGCCAACGTCGGATTGACGCTGTTGCCGCAACTTTCGGTGATGCCACCGGTGGCGAACAACGAACATATCGAGCTGCGTCGTTTCGCTGATCCGCAGCCCACGCGTCAATTGGGATTGTTGTGGCGCAAGAGTGACGCGCGCGACGAGTTGATGCAAACCTTAGCCCATATTTTGGCCAACTGCGGTCGCCGAGTGTTGGGCGAACCGGCGCAAAGCGAGCGGGGGCTCGAACCGTGAACTCGCGGGTTTGGCTCATCCTGGCGATTTGTATAGCCGGCGGCCTTTGGCACCTGCACACCCGTGAGCCCAGTCCCATCGACCGTGAGCCAGGCGTCATTGCTCCGGAACCACCCGTGCAGCGCAATTTTTCGGATCGCCAAGCGCCGATTGTGCACGGCGAGTTTGAGCTGACGCCGCTGGCAGAATTTAGCGTGCAAGGGCGACTGTTGTCGCGTTTAAGCTATCGAAGCGACGCCGGCGCAGCACTATCGCCCCTCGACTTTGCGCTCGGCTGGGGGCGCATGTCGGACACCACGGTGATCAATCAACTCGGGATCCAACAAGGTACGCGTTTTTTTACCTATCGCTGGGAACGAGAGCCGCCCATCCCGCAACAGGAGATCGTACGCTCGGCGACCAATGTGCACCTCATCCCGGCAGATGCCACCATTAGCGCAGCGCTGGCCCGGATTCGCGCCGGTGAAGTCATTCATTTAGAAGGTTTATTGGTGGAAGCACACCGCGCCGACGGTTGGCACTGGCGATCATCACTGAGTCGGGAAGATAGCGGCGCAGGCGCTTGTGAGCTGCTGCTGGTACAGGACGTTTACGTGTTGCGCTAAGGATGAGTAGGTCTATGCATGGCAGCGCTTCTCCCAATCTGCGATGCGGGTTAGTCTCCCGCTGATTTTTCTATTTCTCGGAATGTAGCTGAAATGGCGACCAAGCAAGCCCTGATTTGTGGTTCTATGGCTTACGACACCATCATGGTGTTCGAAGATCGGTTCAAGAACCATATCCTCGCCGACAAAGTACATATGCTGAGCGTGGCTTTTTATGTGCCCACGCTGCGCCGCGAATTTGGCGGTTGTGCTGGCAATATCAGCTACAACCTGAAGCTGCTGGGCGGTCATCCGGTGCCATTTGGCGCAGTCGGACGTGATTTTGCACCGTATCGCGCGCACTTCGAAACGCTCGATATTGATCTGCGGTGCGTACGCGAACTAGCAGATCACTTCACCGCTCAGGCCTACATCACCACTGATCTAGATGACAATCAGATCACCGCTTTTCACCCAGGCGCGATGACGCGCAGCCACGGTGCGCATGTGCATGATGTGAAAAACGTCAGTTTCGGCATTGTGGCGCCCGACAATCGCGATGCGATGCTGCAACATGCGCGCGAGTTTAAGGCTATGGGAGTGCCCTTTATTTTTGATCCCGGCCAAGCGCTGCCGTTATTCAATGGCGAAGAATTCCGCAATTTCATCGAAAACGCGACCTACGTGTCAGTCAACGATTACGAATCGCAGTTGTTGTCCGAGCGCACCGGTTGGACGCCCGAAGACATAGCAAAGCGCGTTTCGGCGTACATCGTCACCCGTGGTAGCCAGGGCTCGCATTGGTACACCCGCGAGGGTTTGATCGAAATTCCGACTGCCAAGGCGTCTGTAGTGGTCGATCCAACCGGCTGCGGCGATGCCTACCGCGCGGGTTTGATCTATGGCCTGATGAACGATCTGGACTTCGAAACCACGGGCCGTATTGCCTCGTTGATGGGCGCAATCAAGATTGAAAAGCCCGGTACGCAGAACCAGAGCTTCACCCGCGAAGAATTTCTCGAACGATTTCGCGTCGAATTTGGCTATCGATTTGAATAACCCCGTCATTGCTGAATAAATCGAGCAAACAATGACCACTCACGAATTGATTGCACGCTACTACACCGCATTTAATCGCGCCGACTGGGACGGCATGCTGAGTCTGCTCACTGAAGATGTCGCGCACGATCTCAATCAAGGTGAGCGACAAATCGGGCGTGATAACTTTCGACTATTTTTGCAAAAAATGGCGCGCTGTTATTTGGAAGTGTTGACCGACGTGCGCATTTTAGTGGGTGCTAATGCCAATCATGCGTCTGCTGAGTACGTCGTTTGTGGGCAGTATTTGTCCAGCGACGATGGTTTGCCAGCCGCACTCGGACAACGTTACCGCCTGCCAGGCGGCGCCTTTTTCGACGTCAGCAACGGAGAAATCACGCGCGTCAGCAATTACTACAATCTGCAGGATTGGTTAAAGCAGATCGCACAGAGCGATTAGTGAGTGGCCTACGAACCATGACCTGACGGGCACCGCGATGTGTCTGCAAGTAAGTAGCTTGTGCGGCTAACCAAAGTTCGCAAAGCCCAGACTTCTCGGCCGGGGCACGGGTCAGTTAATTCGTCGCTACGCGGCACGCAGCGACGAGCAAAGGCTACGGAGAGACGCTGTCTTCGCTATTCTCGGCGGTAACGCACAACCCTGCTGCTGCAGCAGTGCTTGCCCACCAAAGTCCAGGCGTGAAACACGGGGAATTGCCGGGTATGGTGTAGGACTGCTCACGATCACCGCCGACTTCCAGGCCTTTGGTGCATCCATCGTCGAAGCGAATCAGCGCCTTTGCGCCGTTTCGAACAACAATCTGCTGGTCTGCACGCAATCGCGTGCCGGGTCCGACCACCTCCAACTCGCCCGACTCATTGCTGACCAACACCTCACCATCGACCGATTCCAACGCGGCGGCGAACTCGCGGTATTCCTGCTCGCGGTTATGCGCAGTAGCCATCAATCCGGCTCCCGCAGCCAATCCAACCGCAGCCAAACTTCTCGCGTTGTTTGATTTGTCAACGTGCGCCGCGCCACACGCTACCCCAGCCGCGGCGGGAGCAGCCCACCACATGCTCGCGCAGGGCGATCGCCTCGGCACTTGGTAAAGTTCTTCAGCTTCAAGTGCCATATCACAGCCGTCGACAAAAACGATCAGCGCCTTGGAGCCGACCGACACCAGAACTTCCTGGTCAGCGTAGATCTGCTGACCTTCAACCGCTGCCACCGATTGGTTGGCTTGTTTGACTAAAACCGTTCCTTCAACATCCTGCAAGGTCCCGACGACTTTCGCCTCGTCCTGTGCCAACAGGTGCGTGGACGTCAACAGCCCTACGATCGTGGCTAGCCCCCTAGCGAATCCATTCATGTTGTGGCGCCTCGCCTTAATGCAATAATTCTAAACCATAGCTTAGCTGGAACAAACAATAAGCTCAAGCACTGTCCGCACCCTGTTGCGCATTGCCAGCTTCCGGCACAGATTCGATTGGCGCTTGTAATTCCACCGCCAGATCGTCAAACCAAGCCTCTCCAGAGACCTGTTGCTCAGCCGCAATTCGCGCATCTAAAACCAGACGCAACTGCTGGGCACCACAGTCCGCACTCAACACGGAAAAACCTACCTCAAAATATCGCCAGTCACTAGTGCCAACAAACCGTTCAGTTTTGCCTAGGAGTACTTCACTCTCCGCGCAGCTTAGAGTCCACGTCAAACCCTGTGCCGCCCGCAAATCAATTAAGCGGGCACGACCACTGAGCCGATAGTGACCAGGTGTCAACAACAATATTTGCGATACATGCTTAAATGCAACTCGCCGGTCATAAAACAGCAAACGAAGCGAATTGTTGTCGGCCACGGGTTCCTTGCTAATTAGCACATCAGCACCCGCAACCCGAGCAATCACCCAACCGCGCAGTCGATTGCGTAGGACTTCATCGAACGCGCCATCGTACAAAAGCGCGGTATCCTCGCTTCCAACGGATGCGCTTGTGACCAGCTTGCGCAACGCCGGCCAATTGCGCGTACGCAGCAGGCGTGCCGCAAGCACTTCCAACTCAGCTTCATGCACCACGCCGCCCGCCAGTACGATAGCGCGCAATAAGCGATTGATGTCCGAACTGGATGGGCTCTCGATGATCAGACGCCGCAAAAAATCAAACCGCCAGTTGGGATCGACAGCCAGCCACTTGGCAAGCGCTCGAGAACCCACCGGATTGAGCGCGATGGTAGCCAGAATGGGAAACACGTCATCAGCCAACTCCGGCTGGAAGCGCAACAGACGATCCAGGCGCTGCAGTGCAGCATTTAAATCCCGATCAGCTAAGGCGTTGAGCGCCAGCCAAAATTGCGCCAGCGTATCGCGTGGCGAAGCTGCGGCGGCAGCATGCATCAACAACAGTGCCCGCGGGCGGTTACCGCGCGCTTCGGCGACAGCCGCCAAAATTCGTAAGGCACGGCCCTCAAGTGGCTGCTTGCGCAACACCAACTGCGCAAGCCGCTCAGCTTCATCCATCTGACGTGCGATTAGGGCTGCTTCGGCGGTCTTGATCAGCGCCTCCGGCTGCTGAGCATTCAATAGCAAGGCGCGCGCCGGAAGTGGGCGCGCCAAATAATCAGCGTAGCCGCGGATTAACACCAGCCACAGCAAAGTGAGGGCCAGCACCCACAGCAGTGTTTTTCGCAACGCCGATGGCAGGGTCATTGTGGCAGCGCCAACAGGGGCTCGCCGGAGCAATGGACGGTGCTGCTCATGGCCGCGCGGAGTCGCGACCAAAAGAAGCAATGCGCACGGCGCCAGCATCGTTCCAAAGCACCCACTCAATCATGCCGGCTTCGGTTACCGCTCGCCGTCCACCTCGCGGTACATAGATATCTCGATATCTCGCTGACGCGCGGCCACTGTCCGTGCCCATTTCAAGTTCCAGCTGCAGCAGTTCGATGTAGCGCATATCAGTGCTAACAAAGCGCTCACGCATCAGGTTTATCGCGCGAGGATCACCATTTGCGGTCTGAAACAGTCGATCAAATCGCGCCAAATCCTCGGACGCATAAGCGTCAGCAAACTCCTTGAGCAGCTCACGGGCGTCGTCAATGGTCATCAATGTAGGTTCAGCACTAGGCAACGGCGGAGCAATCTCCGCTGCCGTTAAGGCGCTCGTCAGAGAATCCGCGCCGACCTGCAACATCGGAATCCTGGATGAAAACGTCTGACTCGTCCCCTTATCCAAGCGCTCCATTGGCAAGCGCGCGATTTGCGCAGTCGTGTCCAAACTGGCCTGTGCGGCAGGGAAACTCAGCGCAATTCTGACGGCCGTGGGCTTAGACCGCGTAAGTGGCGCGCTGCTCATACCCAAGGGCAAGCCCTCGCTACTGCGCGCTATCACCGAGAATCCCTGTATTTCAAAAATCCGCGCGATGGTCCTCTGATCCGAAGCCAAATCGATTGCACCCAAGCTGTCGAGCGCCGTCGATGTAGCCTGACCGCTGGGCCGGTTGGCAAGCTCTTGCTGCAACCGCACTTGTGCCCAATACATCAATCCAATTACAGTGGCCGCGCTAAGAGCCAATGCACCAAGGATCAAAGCAGGCAATCTCCGGACCATGGCACCTGATAGGAGCGGTCCCTTTGAGGTTTCCACCAGCGCGTTGCGTGCCATCGGCATGATGTGAACGGGCGATGGGAACGGACTAGGACGCAAGTGCAGACGGTGGTCGTATTTCGTGCGTCGATCAGGCGTCTTTAGATCCTGCCAAGCCACATTTACCCGATCGGCGTAGCCCGCCTCCCAACCATCTTGATGGCGATCCGGGTGCAATAATCTCATCAGCCAGCGGTAGTTTTCACGCAGGCGTGCTTGTGGCGCGTCGGACCGCGCGCCGAGCACCCTATAGGCATCGGCTCCGGGCGCAAACAGAATCTGTTGCAGAAAAAAGGTACAACTTTCCGCAAGGGTTTCGGCCGTTGCGCCCGTTGACTGCATCGCTTCGTGCAGCGCCGCGGTTTCTCCGGCGGCGAGACGAATGATCCTGGCGATATCTTCCGGCAGGGGGCGATCACGCGCCTCAGCAATCCGAGATGGCTCTCGAAAGACCGCCAACGCCAAATCAATGGTGTCGGTCGCCATGACTCATACCTTGGTTAAACGCGGCTGATTGGAATTTTCGCCGTAGGAATAATAATGATAACCACCATAATCGCCACCGTACCCGTAACCATAACCTACCATACGCGCATCGAACTTGGTGATCAATGCTCCAACGACATGGGCTCGGGCACTGAATAGACGCTTCAATGCGGCCTTTGCGGTGGCAATTCGACTGGAACCCGCCTCAATCACGAGCAACGTGCCGGATGCGATGTTAGACAAGATCGGCGCATCTGCCAAACCCATGATGGGCGGACCATCAATAATCACCTGATCGAACTTTTCGCCAGCCAAACTCAGCAAAGACATCATCTTTGGCCCCGCTAATAGCTCTGCCGGATTAGGGGGCAGCGGTCCAGCCGAAATAAAGGTTAAGCGCAAAGTACGAGTGGGCCTAATTGCCGCCGCGGCTTTAATACTACCAGCCAAATAGTTGCTGAGACCAATGGAGTTATCACCGCCAAGTAAATGATGTAAAGACGGGTTACGCAAATCGGCGTCAATAAGCAACACTCTACGACCGAGCTGTGCAAAGTTGCAGGCTAACGTGTATGCGCTGGTGGACTTACCCTCTGAGGCCGACGGACTGGTAATCAACAGGCAGCGCGGAACTCCATCCTCTGTTGAAAACTGTAAGGAGGTGCGCACTGACCGATACGCTTCCGAAAATCCCGATCGTGGATCTAGCGCTGCATCATGCGGCGTAACGCCATCCAGTTTTGGTATCACGCCAAGCACACCGATGCCGAGGTGCTTTTCAATCTCATCCGGCCGTTTAAGCGTATCGTCCAGGAACTCGAATAAGAAAGCTAAAAATACGCCGAGCGCTATACCCGCAAACGCCGCACGCAAGAGGTTGCCCAATAGATCTGGCGAATATGGGCCACTTGGCGCAAGCGCGCTGTCAACCACGCTGACATTATTTGCATCCACGTTGGAGGTAATACCTATCGCTTTGTAGCGCTGCAGCAAGGCATCATAAAGCTGGCGGTTAGTCTCAACCTCGCGCTCCAGAACAGTAAAGCTCGTGCTGCGGCGCTGCAGCGCCAAAACATCATTCACTAACAGATCGACCTGCGTTTGCAACATCGATTCTTTGTCTTTAGCCGCCCGGAACGTGGCTGCTGCACTAGACTTGATTAACTGGACCTCAGCTTCAAGTTGTTTATCTATCTGTTCAATTTGACTCTTGATTTGTAACAGCAACGGGTAACTTGGTTTGAAGGTAAGCAACTTTTCCTGATAGTCCGCTTCCAGTTTCCCGCGCGTACTTCGCAGTGCTTGCACGCCACCGTTGGTTAACATCAGCGGATGCGAATACCCACCCGGGCCTTGTGTTTGTCGCATCCGTGACTCTGCGTCGATGCGCTCTTGTTTGGCTGATGTCAACGCACCATTGAGCGAAGTCAGATCATTGGTTAACAGCGACTGGCGATCGGCGATATTGACGATGCGCTCTTTCTGCGCAAAATCGGCCAACGCAGACTCAGAATCCTGGAGCTTAAGTTTCACTTGCTCCAAACGATCCTCCAAAAATTCCTTCGCATAGGAGCTATTGTCGATTCGACGCCCCATATTAGACTCGATAAAACCGTTAGCTATCGCATTGGCGATCTTGGCAGATAGCGCAGGATCGGGGCTATCAAAATTGATCTTGACCAAACTCGATTTAATGATGGGCTCTACCAGCAATCCGCCACGCACCAATCCCACCAGTTCTCCGCGTAGCTCTTCTGGATTGACTGACTGAGCGCCTTGTGTATCGACGCCAAAAATGAGCTGTAGGATTTTCTGCCTTGGCGATGCCACACTCATCATCGCAAAAGCGGGATCTTCCGGATCTAAACTGGCGGCCACCTTTTCTGCAAGGGCCCTGCTGCGCAGCAATTGAAACTGCGTTTCGTAGAATTCAAAATCGGTGGGGGCTTCTAGTGAGCCGCCACCTGGCATATTGAAGAACTGCACCGTTTGCCGTTCAATCTGTATCGTCGCTGTCGCGCGAAACATGGGTGTCGTCAGCAAGGTGACCATTAAACCGGTGAGCACGACTATCGTAAAAGCCGCAATTACCGTCCATTTATGTTTGACGACAATCTGCCAGTACTGCAGGAAGTCAATTCCCTTCTCACCCTGCTCGGTGTCCTCCTGCCGCACCAATGTAGACAGCCCTTGACTGCGCGGATCCATCGGCGCAAGTTGCTGACTGCGCGGTGGAAGTATACTGGGCAGAGTGCCCACTCCGGATGGATCATTATTTTGAGCCGCACCCTGCATGAATAACTCCTAAAGAACTCTGAACAGGCCGAGCACTGGCAGTGTTTGCAGGACGGCTTTCCACGCCGATTTGCCGCCCGATTGGTCGACCACGATCAAATCATCGCCATACACTAGCGGGTCCGACACGTTGCCACCGCGAATCTCCCGTAAATCGAATACCGCAGCCATGCGCTTTCCGTCAGTCACGCGAAAAATGAGAATGCCACGCGGATTAGCCTGCTCAGTAATGCCACCTGCGACCACAATGGCCTGTAAAAGTGAGGTGCGACCATTTAGCGCATAAATCCCCGGCTTTGCCACTGCACCCTCAACGGTGACGCGTTGACTGGTGTATTCCCGCACGTACAGGGTTACTTGCGGGTCTTGCAGGTAATCGTCTGCCAGCAATTGGGTGATTTCTGCCTCCAACTCGGGAACCGTCCTGCCGGCCGCCTGTATCGGGCCCAACAGCGGCAGCGAAATCATCCCTCTGGAATTCACCCGGAGTTCCCTGGTCAGCTCGGCCATCTGGTAAACGGCGATGTCCAGCACGTCCTGCGGGCCGACACGATACTCCGTAACACCCTGATAGGCGCCGGTTGCCGTGGTGGTATCTGGCGGTCGCAAATCATCGGTGGTGGTGACCATCCTGGCGCTGCCCTGACGGACGTCCTTCAGGCTGTCACTGACGCACGCACTCAAGCTCAGCAGCACTAGCCACAAGCCGACTTTAGACCACATTGACGCCATCTCCCGGTTCATCCTCATTTTAACCTCGCCAAGGCAACAAACGTTGCAGCCAGCCAGCTGCTCCGCCGCGGCTGGCGGGTCGTCGTTCTGGCTCCAAGCCACTCGCGATTTGGTTACGCAGCAGCGCCGCAGGTCGATCCCGCACCATGGCCCAGGCTTCTTTCTCGCCAACTTGGCGAGCGGCAACTGCACGCGCTTCCGACATCAGCGGCGCGCGCCGGTGCACGCTGTGGGCGTCACTGGCAATGATGTGCACCGGACCCTCGTCAAGCAATCGCTGTGCCCAGTAGCGCGGGCGCTTGCCAAATCGTCCGGTAAGTGCACCCGCGGTGACCTGCAACCACGCACCTGATTTGGCCAGGCGCAGAAACATCGGATAGTGATCTTCGATCCAAGTGAGTCGCTCTGGATGGGTGATCAACGGCACATAGCCATTGGCGATGAGTCCGAACACTTGTTGCTCCAAGCGAGGCGGCGCCACGTGGTGCGGCGGTTCCAGCAACATGTAGCGGGTGCCATTCAGACAAGGAATACGATCAGCGCGCAGATCCCGCAATAGATCCGGCGTCAGATGCGCATCGGCGCCCTCCACCAATCGTAGCGCAATCCCAGCGTTATCCAGTTCCTGTTGTAATTTGACGATTGCCGCCCGTATACCCGTAGCGGTATTTTCGTAGAGCCCAGGATAGATATGCGGCGTGCAGGCGGTCACCGTGATGCCATCGGCAACGGCGATTCGGGCCATCTCTAACGCGGTTGCCAAGTCCGGCGCCCCGTCATCTATACCGGGCAACATATGACAATGCAGGTCAATCATTTGCCTAATTCTGATCAGTAAAACGCGGGTAGGGTGGGCCAAATGGCCCACGCCCTAAGCTTAGCGCACTTCCTGCATTATACGGTTAGATAGCAACCAGTCGGCACAACCAAAATGCCCGAGGGTGCGAGTCAAGCTAATGTGGTGTGTTCTAAGGTACCGGATCGGCGCAGGTGACTCTGGTAACGCGCGAACGCCCCAAACGGGGCGAAATCAGATCACCCTTGGCAACGCCCGCCTTTTTGCCCTGGTCTCCCATGGGGCGCGCAGTTGGCGCTCTTGGTGTGCACCCCCAAAGGGGCAAACCAACGCATCACGCCTCAGTCTGACTCGCTCCCAATGCCCGATGGCGTCCAATTTGGTGCAAAAAGTTCCATCTCTGCGGCCTTCCAAGACGCTGCGCTTTGCTGAACTCATTATTAACAGTTCAACCTAGCAGCCTGTCGGACTTTGCGCGTGAGATGCGTTGGGTGGCTCCGAGCGGATGCAAGGCGCGGCGCGCAGCCAATGGCTCCTCCGTTGGGGTCGCAG
>Ga0163154_10000323_pt1 | contig 70399 bp, 61 predicted proteins | sample OliLakLV19MP9P1_FD_148649 | JGI IMG/M metagenome (GOLD analysis project Ga0163154, IMG submission 148649) | Freshwater microbial mat bacterial communities from Lake Vanda, McMurdo Dry Valleys, Antarctica - Oligotrophic Lake LV.19.MP9.P1 | ecosystem: Environmental > Aquatic > Freshwater > Lake >... | reverse complement strand
GGGGTATCTTATTTGTCCGAAGGCACATCAAGAACGCTTAATTGTAGAAGTCTCCAAGCACTTACCTTAATCTTTAGTCGAAAAACCCCAACCATTTGTCTTATTTCTATTCTTAAATGTTGTATTTATACAACAAATAGCCCTATCTTTACAATATGGAAACGCGAAAAATATATAATCGAATTGCGTTGCTGCGGCAGGAGCGCGAGGTGTCGCGTAAGGATTTGTCGGAGGCTTTGGGTGTAAATTTTCAGACGATAGGCTACTTGGAGCGCGGCGAGTATAATCCCAGTTTGGATTTAGCTTTTAAAATCAGTGCCTTTTTCAATCTACCGATTGACTTTATTTTTTCAACGGAGCCATTTAAACCGATGAGTGAGGAATTATTAAATAAAAAATCATAAACAATGACCAGAACGATTTCAAAACCGAAAAGAAGAGCCGCTGTTTTAATCAGTTATGCCAGTTTTTTAATCGTAGCTATCCTGTTGTCTGGTGATGTAAAATTACCCATTTTTATACACATTCCATTATTATTACTCAGCGCTATTACATTGATTTACAGCTTATATTATTTGTATAATGATACACAGCTTTGGCACTTCGGCAATGCGCCAGATGCGCAACTCGACGAGCGGCAAGTGCAAGTGCGCAATCGCGCGTATCGCTTGGCGTACACGGGCGTAGCTTCGTTTTTTATTTTGATAGTGATTTATTATTCCTTTGCGGTGGATAAGAATTTGTGGATTCCAGAAGACTGGGAAGAGGCAAACTTGTTGGTGTGGATCGTAATTTTTATGACACTGACCTTACCTTCTTCGATTTTGGCTTGGATGGAGGAGGAAGTTTAAAGTTTGGTGGTTTGGAAGTTCGGGCGTAACTGCCAAACCTCCAAATACCCGAACTTCCAAATTTATAAAGCCGACGCAAACTGCTTCAAAAACCGCACATCATTTTCAAACATCAATCGAATATCGCTTACGTCATACAAGCGCATTGCCTGCCGCTCGATGCCCATGCCGAAAGCGAAACCGGAATATTTTTCAGGGTCAATATCACAATTAATAAGCACTTGCGGGTCCACCATGCCACAACCCATTATTTCGAGCCAGCCGGTGCCTTTCGAGAGGCGTTTGGTGCGTTCGTTGTCCATGCCAATCCACACATCCATCTCGGCGCTTGGCTCGGTGAATGGAAAAAACGAAGGACGCAAACGAATTTTGGGTGCACCAAACATCTCCTGTGCAAAGTACAAAAGCGTCTGTTTCATATCGGCAAAGGACACGCCTTCATCAATATACAAACCTTCCACTTGATGAAACTGAGCGTGTGAACGTGCGGAAATCGTCTCGTTGCGATACACGCGCCCCGGTGCGATGATGCGAATGGGCGGCTTTTGTGTCATCATCATACGGGCTTGTACGGGTGAGGTGTGCGTACGCAGGAGCCATTCTTTAGAATCTTTCACATAAAAAGTATCTTGCATATCCCGCGCCGGATGGTCTTCTGGGGTGTTCATCGCGGTAAAATTGTACCAATCGGTTTCAATTTCTGGTCCATCAGCAACGACAAAACCAATGCGTTCAAAAATACCGACGATGCGATTCCAAGTAATCGAAATCGGATGGCGGGAACCCAGCGCAAGCGGCTCTCCCGGTGCGGTTAAATCTAACGTGGAAACATTCACGTCTTCCGCAGCAAATTCGAGCTGTTCTTTGAGTACGTTGAACTTTTCTTCGGCGGTTTCTTTTGCTTTATTGATAAGCTGACCAAATTCTTTTTTTTGTTCATTGGGTACGCTTTTAATTTCCCCCATTAGGGGTCTAATAATGTTTTTCGTACCCAAATATTGAATGCGAAATTGCTCCAATTCTGCTGCATTCGTCGGATTCGCTGCTTCTATTTGGCGGATGACATCGTAAATCGGGTCAAAAATTATAACGGATGGACTCATATTTTAAAAATAAATGCGTTATATTCGTAATTAATGTTTTGTGAAACTTCCTAAACCACACCTTAAGCACTAACCTATTTCACAGGCTGAAGCCTGAGCTACAACCACAAAGTTAAAGGTTTTTTAACAACAGGCATACCAACGTTATAGATTAACTCTAACGTCCTGTAAAATAGTTTCACGAGATAACACTTTGATTGCTGAAGATGAGGATTAACAAACAACAATTGGCACTGGCACTGTGTGTACTGTTTATGGTCGCACTGATATACACTCGATTTTTGGTATCGGTCAGTATGTTCGGACTGGCATTTGTCGGGCTTTTCGATTGGAATAAAATAGACGGAAAGCTGAAAATTAGACTCAATCCGGTGCTGTTACAAAATTTAAAACAGTTTGGAAACCAACCGGCATACTGGATGGTGACGCTCTTTTTTTTACTGGTATTGCTAAGTGGCTGGCAAACCGAAGATTGGAGTTATTGGATAGAAAGGTTGCGTATCAAGTTACCGTTTTTAATCTTACCCATTGCATTTTTGGGCTTACCCGTATTTACAAGAAGGCAATATTTAGGACTGACTTATTTCTTGTTAATTTTATTATGTATCACTTGTATCGGTATCGGTATTAATTATTTACTGGACTTCGCAGCTATTAATGAATCCATTAAACACGGAAAAGCAGTACCAACGCCTTGCAATCACATCCGATTCAGCCTTTTATTATCTTTAGGCATCATTTGTGGCGGCTGGCTTTGGCGGGAGCGATATTACACTCGGTATACTTGGGAACGATATTTTATAAAATTTGCAACGCTCTTTTTATTTGGATTTATCTTTTTTTTAGCGGTACGAAGCGGATTGGCATCTTCATATGCAGGATTGGTAGTGTTATTAATTCATTTTGTAAATACGACCCAACAATATTTAAAAGCAGCCGCCATGGTAGCTACTTTAATCGCAATGCCCGTCATCGCTTATTTATTTTTTCCAACATTTAATGCAAAAGTAGGCTACGTAAAGGAAGATTTGGAAATGCACACGGCTGGAAAAGGCGAAAATTACTCGGATTCTGGGCGATTTACATCCATTTTATTGGGGTTGCAATTAGCAGGTGAAAATCCTTTGCAAGGCGTGGGCGCAGGCAATCTTCGACAGGAAATGCGTGAATTGTATGCCCAGGAATATCCACAAGCACCGGAAATAAAGCTGCCACACAATCAATTTGTATGGGTATTTGCCGGCACTGGTTTAGTCGGACTCTTTTTATTTAGTTTGGCATTTTTTTATCCCATTTTGTATAATAATAATTATCGGCAACCGCTGTTTCTGGCTTTCAATGTCGTGATTTTCTGCTCTTTTTTGACCGAAAGTACGATTGAAAACTCGCTCGGCGTGGCACTTTATTCTTTTTTTCTACTGTTAGGATTGAATTACATCACCCAGTATTGTCCTCAGACTAACCTTCTTTCTTCGTATGGACGATTGCGACGCGCCCCAAATTTGGTGCGATAATACAAACCCCCTACCACGCCAAATACGAAGCCACCGATGTGCGCCCACCACGCTACGGCTTCAGTCTCTGCCGTCGTCACGTTGAGGGAAGCCGTGCCGCTTGCCCATTGTTGCCAAATCCAAAACCCAAGAAATAAAAACGCCGGTATGCGAAAAGTAAATATGAAAAATAACATTTTTACACGCGAAGCGGGAAACATAACTAAATACGCGCCCAGCACCGCAGAAATAGCGCCGCTTGCACCAACAGTCGGTATCGCACTGTCCCAATTGAAATAAATATGCGCGGCGTGTGCTGCCAAACCACCTAAAAAATAAAAAATAAAAAAACGTATATTGCCAATGACTGCTTCAATATTATCTGCAAACACCCATAGAAAAAGCATATTGCCGATCAAATGCAGCCAGCCGCCATGCAAAAACATACTGGTGAACAGTGTAAATAAATCCTGCCCACGCGTGGTCTCCGCTGGAATGGAACCATAATTAAAAATGAAGGCTTCGAGTTGGTCGGGCGGCATATTCACTTCCAATAAAAACACCGCGACATTGATAACAATAAAGCTATAACTTACCCACGGCGTGTAGCCGCCGCGCACTTGGTCATCACCGATTGGAAAAAGCATTTATTAAGTTTATAGTTTGAGATGGAGACTAAGGTTGAGATTTGAGATTTAGCGATATGTGAACGTCAAATCTTAGCTTTAACCTCAGCCTTAACTTTTGAATAAATAGAAAGACAATATAACGCGAATTACTGCTTTATGTGGGATATTTTTATACAAAAAAGCACTTTTAATATGTATGTAGCTGGGAATGAACGATGAAACAGTTTGCGGTATGCAGTCAGCAGATCCTAATTACTCCGTGTACAATTTATTAAAATAAAACAATATGTCATTTTAACTTTATTTGTTAACAGTATATGTTTTGACGGCAATTGACATATTTTAGTTTGAATAACCAATTCATTCTTTCGATATTTGCATTAAAATTTACACGAATCTCTGAACATTACAAAATGAATATACTATGAGAAAGTTTTATCTCCTCTACAGCTTCTTGTTACTCGGAAGCCTGGCAGCACACGCACAAATGCGAGTAGACGGGCAAGAAGTGTATGGCAACGAATGGATTCACTACGACCAGCCTTATTATAAAATCAATATTACGACCGACGGGATTTATCGGATTTCATACGAATCGCTTGCCGCAGCAGGCATTCCAATTAGCACAACGAACGCAGCGCAATATCAGCTTTTTCATTTAGGTAAAGAAGTGCCACTTTACATTTCTGTTAATAACGATTCCATTGAATTCTACGCCAAAAAAAATCGGGGCGAGTTAGATGCATTTTTATACAAAAAAGGCAAAGCTGATATGCTCAACCCAGAGTATAGCCTTTTTACGGATACAGCAGCTTATTTTCTTACCATCGCACCCATTGGAACGCCCTCTTTGCGGTATCAAACGGTGCAAAATGACCTGACGAATCTACCGACAAAAGAGCCTTGGTTTTGGGGAGCGTTGGATGCAATACAAGGAGGCAATTTTGTGACCAGCGACCAAAGCGGTATCAATGAATCTACTTTTGATACGGGGGAAGGTTATGGTGCGGAACGTACTATTGGCGCGCCCTTTCAGATGACACTTCAACCTACACATCGCTTTGTAGATCAAGGCGTTACAACAGATAGTTTTCACCTTCGTTTTGCAGGAATTGGCACCAATGCGCATACTGTTCAATTATATATCAACAATGTATTAGTCAATACTTTTCCATCTACTACCAATCGTACCTGGGATGAGTCCTTCACCTTACCTGCAAACACAACACAAGCAGACATAAACCTAAAGATCGTAGATAATACGGGTAGAATATCCGTTGCTTTCGCAAAATTGGCGTACCGTAGGCTGTTTAACTTTGAAGATAAAAACCAGTTTCAGTTTGAAATGATCGGTTCGGGCGCGGAAAAATATATAGAAATTGAAAATTTTCAGCATGGAGGTATTGCGCCCATTTTGTATGATTTGACGAGTGGAAAGCGCATCGTTACCCAGTTGGAAGCTGGAAAAGTAAGGGTAAAGTTGGAAGCATTTACAGGCGAACGGACTTTTTGTTTAGTAAATATGGATGCAGGTATTTTAATAAATAATATAAAAAAAGTAGCATTTACTAATTTTCCGGAAGCGGATAAAGAAGCGACTTACCTCATCATCACCAGCCGCAAACTACGTGGCACTTGGAATGGAAAAGACCAAGTATTAGAATATAAAGCCTACCGAGAATCTGCTCCCGGCGGCGGGCACCGCGTGGCTATTGTAGAAATAGAAGAATTGTATGATCAGTTTGCATACGGCATTCAGCGTCATCCTTTGTCGGTGCGCAATTTTAGTCATTTTGTGAAAAGTAAATGGCTCAACGCCCGTTTTGTCTTGCTCCTTGGTAAAGGGGTAGATTTTACAAGTACTCGATATTACGATGCCAACACTGATGCAGTTTTTTTCGTACCCACTTTTGGTAAGCCCGCATCTGACCATTTGTTGTTGGCAAAGCATGGTTCGCAAGTACCCGTGCTACCGGTGGGGCGTATCGCAGCGACCAAGCCCAGCGAAATTGAGCTATATCTCGAAAAACTGCGCGATTATGAAAATCCCGACGCAACTTCCGTAGAAGACCGAAGCTGGCGCAAAGAAGTGGTGCATCTGGGGGGTGGAAAGATTCAAAATATAGGAGAACAACCCAATATAGAAAACGCGATGAACGGTATGCGCGACATCCTGACTACCAATCAATACGGAGCAAATGTGAACACGTATTACAAACAAAGTACAGATGCAGTACAACGAATAGATTCTGATAAGATTAATAAATTGGTGCAACAACAAGGCGTTGGTATGATTACATTTTTTGGGCATGGCGGCTACTCCGTTATTGACCTAAGCATTGGGGACCCAGCTACTTTTACGAATGTAGGAAAATATCCAGTCATGTTTGGTTTGGGCTGTGATGTAGGGAACATTCATGCGTTTACTAATAACAAAAGTTACAGTGAAAATTTTGTTTTTCAACCGCGCCGCGCCGGTATTGCTTTCGTGGGTACTTCTGATCTGGGCTACATAAGTTCATTGGGTCCTTTCCAAAAATCGGTTTATGAGGCTTTAGGTGGCAATCAATACGGCAAAAGTTTGGGAGAAGCGATTCAAGATGCCATCCGAAAGAACGATAGCAATCCAAGTGTTTATCGTCGTACTTTGTTACAACAATATACTTTGCATGGCGACCCAGCATTAGTCTTACAGCCCCATCCGGCACCTGATTATTTGGTAGAAAAAGAAAGTGTACAATTCAATCCGACCCCGGTAACAGTTCGGGAGGACAGTTTTGATATTGATTTTAGAATTTTAAATATTGGTAAAAATATTGGAGACAGCTTAGAAATCAGCATCATTCGAGAATTACCAAACGGCAGCCGAAAACAGTCCATTCTAAAAAAGATAAAGTCTCCCGCATATCGCAGCGAAGTATTCACGTATCGTTTTCCGGTGGCGGATAGCAGTGGTAGCGTAGCCGGGGTTAATGAATTTGTTATTAAAATAGATGCTAATAATAAAATTGCAGAATTGCCCGACCGGGAAGCCGAATCCAATAATGAATTAACCACAGAACGTTACATTTTTGACAAAGGTATTACACCTGTATCTCCGCTTCCTTATGCCGTTGTAAATAAAATGCCGCTGAAATTACGCGCTTCTACCGCCACGGTGTTTGAAACGCAGCAGCGCTACCGCATGGCGATTGATACCAATAAAACATTTCTAAATCCATTATATACGACGGTGACTACGTCTACGGGCGGCGTGTTGGAGTGGCAACCTCCGATAGCTCTATCCGACAGTGTGACGTACTACTGGCGCGTAGCGGTGGATAGCCTAATCGAAAATGAATACAACTGGACAACGAGTTCTTTCACCTATATTAAGGGCAGCCTCTTAGGCTGGCGACAAGGGCATTTTCAGCAGTTGCAAGACAATGATTTTGACGACATCGTACTACCCGATTCAGTGCGCCAACTACAGTTTGCACCGAATAACACGGATTTGAATTTTAGTAATTTTACGTACCCACTTGGTGGGTATCATTTTAGTCAACTATTAAATTATTCAACTATCAATAATAAAATAAATTTATATTTTGGCGGTATTGGGAGTGGAGGCATTATTATCGCTGTATTTGATGGTGCTTCGGGCGATCCTTGGTTCAATGTATATCCAGGAAAATTCGGAAGTGTGATTGGCGAATCCTGGGCTTGGAATGATGGAGTCAATACCTTTCCATTCACTACTACTACGCCTGGAGGACGTAAGCAAGTAATGGATCTTTTGCAGGATTCTATTCCTGATGGCAACTATGTGTTGTTGTACACCATCCAACACACGGGAGCAGGCAACGATTACAAACCCGAACAATGGGCAGCGGATTCACTCATGATTGGTACCAACCTTTTTAAGGTATTAAAAGCAGAGGGTGCTACCTTAATTGACAGCACGGCTACTCAAGGGGCAAGCCCGTATGTTTTTTTATATCGAAAAGGAAAAAATCAGGTTCTGTTTGAGGGCTTGGCGAGTAGTACACAAGATAGCGTATCTGGAGCTTATCCCATTCCAGGGTTTAAATTGCAAGGCAATATGGTCTCTCGCCGCGTCGGTCCGGCTCGCAAATGGTCGCGCTTGCAACAACGTTTTACCACCGATACCCCGTCGGAGCAGTATGAAGTGAATGTAATCGGGATTCAAAGTAATGGATCGGAAAAATTATTACTATCAAATGTAACAGCGCGGGATACAACTTTAGAATGGATAGATTCTATTTACACTTCTTTAAAATTAGAATTAAATACCACTGATTCTGTTCGCCGCTCGCCTGCGCAACTCGACTACTGGCAAGTGCTGTACGAGGGCATTCCTGAAGCGGCGCTCAATCCGCTCGCCCAATACACTGCACTCAAAGACACGCTGCAAGAAGGCGAACCGCTGCAACTGCGCGTAGCGATTAGCAACCTGAGCGATTATAATATGGATAGTCTGCTCGTGCATTACACACTTATGAGCGAAACGAACCAAGTACGTTTAGATTCAGCAAGATTGAAACCTTTGTTGAAAGAAGATACCTTGATTGCAAGTATTAATCTACCGACACGTGGGCTGCGTGGCAACCAGCAGTTGCTCATCGAAATTAATCCTAAAAAAGACCAGCCGGAATTATATGATTTTAATAATGTTGGGGTTCTAAATTTTTATGTGCAAAATGAAAAACGCAACCCATTAGTGGATGTCACTTTTGACGGGCTTCGTATTCTCAACCGGGATATTGTGTCTACTAAACCCTTGATTTCCATTGCATTACGAGACGAAAATCCTTACCTTCCGTTGTCAGATACCACTGCGTTTGAACTTTCCATCGGCTACCCAAGTGGAGATGTAAAACGGATTTATTTTGATCAGTTGCGATTCGAGCCGAGCAAACCGAATGCCAAAGAAAATAAGGCGACGATTTATTTCGAGCCAGCATTTGCAGAAGACGGCATTTATACTTTATACGTCAACGGTCGGGATGCTTCCGGTAACATAGCCGCTAACTTAGCATATCAAATTGAATTTGAAGTAGTTACTGCTTCTAAATTTTCAAATGTTTTTAATTATCCCAATCCATTTACGACTTCCACGCAATTCATTTACACCCTTACCGGAGCCGAACCACCTGCACAATTCAAAATTCAAATCATGACCGCTTCAGGTAGAATCGTACGAGAACTGACAGAACTGGATTTGGGTTCTTTAAAAATCGGCACGCACCGCACGGAATTAGCTTGGAATGGCACAGACCAATACGGCGACCGACTGGCAAACGGCGTTTATTTATATCGTGTAATAGCAAAAGATCAAGAAGGAAAAGATTATGAAAAATATGATAATAATACCGACCGTTTTTTCAAAAAGAATATTGGGAAACTTGTTATTTTGAGGTGAGGAAATGGGTGATGGGTTTATAGGGTGATCCCGCTATAAGGCGGGACAAGTTGCGGGATGAGTCGACTAAGTGACAAGAGAAAAAGTGACTGAGCGATCAAGAAACACGGGCAAACTTTGCGCCTTTGCGTGAAAAAAATCTGCGGGAGACACCCTTCAACGCAAACGCTGCATACACCAAATAATAAGGCTCCAAAGTAACCGTGCGAAAACGACTTACTGGACTAAATACGACGAAAAATATTAACATAATCAGCATCAATAATACAATCCAAAGATGTCTTCGCAAGTCTAATTGCAAACACTGAAAAATACCCCAATATGCCAGTAAATAAACGGGTAATGACAATAGAAAAGACGCGAACCAAACCAACTTGTGATGATGCCCGCCACTCAAGCCCGGCGTAAAAAACCGATAGAACGAAAACCATTTTAACCGTAAAAAATCGCGCGGATTTTCCCGTATCCATTCCATCGCCAAAAGCGTGTGCATCCGCTGCCGCTCCCGAATGGGCAGGCTATTCACTTTACCATACTCGGGATATTCAAAATTTTTATCAAATGCAAATACTAGATAAGTGCCATACCGATGCGCCTCACTATCAAGCGCCGCAGGATGAAATACTTCGTTATACGTATATTTGCTATTGCTAATATGAAAAAAAGTACCCGTGCCATAACTTGATAGCGCATACACGCCATTCACTTTTAAATTATACAAACCATAGGGCAATGTAAATAGCAAGCAAATAATGCCATAGAGAATCGCGTGTTTTATTTTTTGCCGAAACATATACGGGCTGCTCACAAAAAATAAAAGTACAATAAATGGTGAAAAAAGTAATATATGTGATTTTATTAGAAAGCAAAGCGAATAAAATAGGGCAGAAAGTGCAAGTGATTTTGGGTTGCCATATAATGTTTGAAGCAAGTGATAAATACTAAAAATAAAAAAAGATTGAAAAAGTGTTTCCTGCGTCAATGTAAAATTATACCATAGTGTCATTGGGAAAAAGCAGTATAAAAGGGCTGCCAACAAAGCGATTCGTCGTTCATTAAAAAGCAGCAGCGCAATTTTATAAAGATAAACGCCGGAGATGGATACGAGTAAAAATTGAATGTGCGCTGCAAAAAACTGCCAATTACTGCCAAAAATAACTTTTACACCTGCCAGAAAATATGGATACAAAGGCGCAAGAATAAAAGCAGTGTGATCCATATTATAATTGCCCGCTACTATTTGATTGCTATAATAATCATACCGCTCCGAATCAAGATACAACTCGAAATTATCATAACCGCTCACCCATTTAAAAATACAGCGCACCAATAGAAATAATAAAAAAATACGCCAGTACACCTGTTTTTCCGTCCACTGTTGCCATACGCCACTATTCATATTGCATTTTATATAATCGTAAATACGCATCCAAATAAAATTTTGCTGCCCAGTTTGGAAACGCAAAACGTTGGTATGCGCCCCACAAAGGTTGAGAGCCAGGAATAGCGCCTTGCAAGCCTTTCGTTGGAAGAGTCCAAGGAGCAGCTTCAATATCTTCAAAAAAACCAATTGCAAAACGATGATAAGAATAATCTTGGCTCACTTCATAAAATCGGCATAATAAAATGCTCAATTGTGCATTCCCTGTTACACAAGTAAAACGATAATCACCTTGCCAGTTTGCATCATATCTTCCAGCTAACTTACCCTCCACTTGATATAAATAAACTAATTTTATTATAATTTTTTCGATTTGTATAATGATAGCCTTGTTTTGTAAAATTAAAGCACTTTCCAGCATTCCTTCCAGCGTGTATGCGATGGTGTGTGTATAAGCAAGCTTCTTTGGCGCAAATGACCAATCTTGTATCGTATATTGCTCCGTTATTTTAGCTGTATAATATTGCAATGCAAAACTCATTTTCTGAGTAATAACTTCATCTTTTAAAGCAGCATTTGCATACAAAATAGCCCAAGTCACGCGCGTGTAATACGAGGGTACATATCCCTCCACGTAGCTGAATCGTTGCCAACTCCCGTCTTCTTGGAGATTTTCGACCAGCCATTGCACGGCGCTTTCTATTGCAGATAGATATCTATATTCATTAGTTTCTACATAAGTCCTTGTTAATCCAAATAAAATTTGCCCAGTATCAAAAATGATAGGCTGCCCATTACTACCTACGCCGCCTGGAAACGAGCCATCTGAATATTGAATGCTGCAAAGCCAGTCTGCACAACTTACTGCCAATTTTTTGTAATGATCGTCACTAAAATAATCGGCGTAATCAAATAAGGTTTCAATGATGTAACCAGTGGTCTCAGGATAAGCAGGAGCCCAGCCTTTCCAAAGGTGATAATACGCCGCCGAACCTTGATAATGAGTCGCTTTAATACTTTCTTCCAGCCATTGCAAAGTTGCTTTGGTTCTATTTTCAAAATCCTTTTTCCAAAATGCTTTATACATCTTTATTTAATAAAATACCGGCTAATTGAAATAATTTATTTTGAGCTTTAGTAATTTTAAAATGCGGCACTAACTCCCCGCCAAAAGCGCGCAGTGACTCTTCTACTGGCTCCAAAATACTTCCGCACAAATCAAATGTTTTTACTTTACCAATGCTATCCAAAAAGGTTTGCCATTGTATTAAATAAGTAGCCCGACTTTGTCGCAGCACAGGATCACCCGCACTGATCAAAGAATAAGCACACTGCTCATCCCATATCAGATAAACCCCAGCATGATACTGTCCTGCTTGGTCACGCGCCAGATAGATTCTTCGCAAATTCTTGTTTTTTAGCGACTTATCCAATTCACGGAGCAACTCCAAAGTGTAAGGAGGCGCTAAATGTTGGCGAGCGAAGGACAGATTAACTAAATGATACAACTGATTTACGTCTTCTACTATTTCAATTGTAATTAATTCTTTTAACTTCCGAAGATTTTTTCTAATTGTTTTATTAATATTTTCCAAAAGAGTTGGCTCATCTTTTAACGAAAGCTGATACGTGTAGTGCGTTGTTTGGCGAAAGCCATTCCAAAAGAAAGGCAACCAATTTGTAATTGCCGGATGCCATTGTTGATAAAAAAACGCTATTTTTGGAAGCTGATTTAATAATTCATTACATACTTCTTTTTCAAAAGTATATTTACTATTATTTTTTTCTAAATTTTTCGGATAATTAAACCACAAACCAGAATAATCTGTTAATGGCGGCATTTTGATGATAGGAAAGCCCCGATAGCGAGCAACATGGTACACTAGCGAACCAGTCACTTCTCCGCCCTGATCCGTTGCCAAGCACACCTCCCAGCCGTCCGCACCGCACACCGCATCCATCCAGAAAGGGCGCATCATCAGTGGCACATACTGCTTTTCACAAAATTCATTATATTTCGCTTTTCGATTCATATTTGCATATGTCAGAACCTACGATACTCCTATCTGGTCTGCGGTGGACGATCATCGCCACAGGAATAAACTTTATAATCGGTTTGTTACAAACTGCATTATTAGCGCGATTGCTTGAAAAAACGGAGTTTGCATGGATTGCTATCGCTGCTGTATTTATTAATATCGGTACGCAAATACAAAATACAGGCATTAACACTGCCCTTATTCAACGCCCAGAAAATACGCACGCTCAACTTTCTTCACTTTACTGGCTCAATCAAATGATTGGTGTCGTGCTGCTTTTGCTGGGATTCACCTTCGCTTGGCTCATTGGAAATTGGTATCAAAGTACAAGTCTAACTAATATTTTTGTACTCTACAGCTTTATTTTTATTGTAAATGGATTAGGCGTACAATATAAAGCTATTTTGCAAAAGAATTTTCGTTTTCAGGAGATGGCAGTAATAGAAACGATTGCTACGTTAGGTGGCTTTATCGTTGCACTTTGGTTGGCTTGGCAAGGTTGGGGCGCGGCTTCACTTATAATAAGTTATTTAGTGCGCTCTATAATAGAAACCATCGGTTCGTTATATATTGGCAAGCGCATTTTCATGCCTACTTGGTATTTTCAATGGAAAGATGTAAAAATATACGGTAATTTCAGTGCAATACTTACATTGGAGCGGCTCGTGACGCATTTTGTTTCTCAATTGGATATTTTATTAATCAGTAAATGGTTGGGCATGGAAGCTGCGGGTGTATATGATGTTTTCAAACGAGTGCTGATGCGTCCTTCGGTTTTACTAAATATTTCAATGGAACGAGTGTTGCTGCCTGTTTTATCGAAATTACAATACAATAAGGAACAATTAGGGAAGACGTATTTCAACTTGCTTAATCTCTCCCTTTCTATTCATTTACCTATTTATTTATTGGCTATTATACTGGCACCTTGGCTGGTAGAGTGGTATTTTGGAGTATCATGGAATATTTATACCCCTGTTTTCCAATGGATGTGCGGCTTGGTTCTTGTTTTTGCCTTATTCAATCCCGTAGAAAGTCTATTACTTGCCATCGGAAGGATACAAATTCAGCTATTTTTATATTTAATAATGGCACCTTTGTTGACCATTTTCATTTATGTCAGCAGTCAATATGGATTGGCGAAAACCATAGCTTTTATAATAGTTATTCAATTAATAATTGCAGTAATCGCTTACTTACTTATTTTAAAAAAATACTCATTTGCTGAATCCATCGGCATAGCGACAAAACCTTTCTTACTATTAATAGCAAGTTCAGGCATTTCCTTTCCCATTTATTTATTCTCCGTTCCCTTAGCGGGGATTGTTTTTATAATTTTGTATCTTTATATGACTTATCGCTTTAATTATCAATCTGTTTCTCTTTTGCGAACTTCTTTATAAATTATGCGCCTTCTTATTATAACCGTCCAATATTATCCTTCTCTAAATCCGAACGTATACCGTTGGTCAGCCATCGCTGAAAAATGGGCGCAACAAGGGCACGATATACACCTACTTTGTACTCGACATAGCGCAGCGGAGGAAGAGGAAGTCCGAAACGGCGTACACATCCACCGGGCAGGACACGCTACCTTGCTCGATTGGGCGTATAATTTGATGAATATTCGGGAACGCCGGGGCGAAGTACAAAGTAGCAATTCTAAAAAAAGTTGGAGTAGACAAGTGCTGGAAAAACTGGTAGACTGGACGTGGCGCACGTTTTATTGGCCCGATGGAAGTTGTATTTGGTATATGCCTGCCAAAAGACGAGCATTGTTATTACATAAAAAACATCAATTTGATGCAATAATAAGTGTTTCATTACCATTTACAGCAAATTTGATAGCAGCGGCTTTAAAAAAGCGATTTCCAACCGTGCAATGGCTCCTAGATATTGAAGATCCATTCTCATTTTCAATGGAATTTTGGGTGAATAATGTTTGGCTTTACAAACAACTTAATTTTCGGGCGGAAGCGCGTTTATTGCAATTAGCAGACAATATAAGCGTAACCGTGCCAAGTGCAAAAGCTTATTATCAAAATTATTTTCCAACATTGCATTTAAATAATAAAATAAGGGTCATTCCGCCTTTGTTGAATACAGACGTTAAAATCGAAGATCAATCTATTACTTTCTCAAATGATGAATTACACATCGCTTATTTCGGCACATTTTACGAGCGGGTTCGCACACCGGATGCTTTATTACAAATTTTAGCATTTTTTTTACAACAATTTCCAAATTATAAAGGTATCTTAAAAATCCATTTATTCGGCGCGATACCTGCGAAGGCGCTATCTGTTTTTGAACGCTATGCCACACTTAAAAATAATCTTGTTTTTCACGGATTGGTCTCGCGCGCTACTGTAATTGCGGTCATGCAACAAGTTGATTTTCTGTTAAATATAGGCAATACCACAGCGTATCATCTGCCCAGTAAAAGCGCGGAATATTTACAAAGCGGTAAGCCCATTCTTAATATTTGCCAACACCCAACGGATACCTTTAAAGATTTTATGAAAGATTATCCACTTATTTTAAATATAGAAATGCACGACGACTATTCACTTACCCAATTAGCAAACGAATTGGATAATTTTATTCGAGAAAATAAAGGAAAAACAGTATCGGAGATTGTTATAGAAAAATTAATCGCGCCTTATACGTTGGAAAAAATTGCGGCAAGTTATTTACAACTTTTGCGAAAACCGGAGAAAGAGTAAATATAATTGCTCTTTTGAAGATGTTTCTTTTAATTTTTGATATTTAACTTGAAGATTTTGATGTAATGATTGGTACAAATCAGGCTGCTCGATTAATTGTAAAATTCCTTCCCGAATACTGCTCAAAGTTGGTTCTACCCAAATGGCCTCCTCTGTTGTCAACTGCTCTCGCAACCCACCCACTTTCGTCACTACCATTGGAATCGTGGCGGCAATGCCAAGCGTGACCACACCCGATTGTGAAGCTTCCCGATATGGCAACACTAAAATATTATGTATGGCAAGTAATTGTTCTATTTCAGTGTCACTCAGCCAGCGTTTTATGGTTTGAATCGGAAAGTCAGTCACAGGAATTCCAGGTTCATACATCGGCATACCAGCGATGGTCAACTTCGCAATTTGCTCATTTTTAAAATCTTTTAAAGCTTCTAATAATAAATCTATGCCTTTATAACGGGCAATTCTACCGAGAAATAAAATGGAAGGACGAGTGGTATGTTTGCGAATACTATTTTTTTGTGTAATAGATAAAAGCGGATGTGTAACAACGATTGTTCTTTGTTGCAATGTTAATGATAATTGGCTTTTTACAAATGCACTTAATACAATAATTTGATGTGCTAAAGGCAATGCCATTTTTTGAAAAAAAGCCTGTCCAAATTGCCATTCTCCTAAGTGAAATACTGCATCATGTACCGTCAAAAAAGTTTTCGCACCCCACCATTTTGCAAACCAAAGCAATGCTGGATTCCAATGATGAAACATCGGAAAATAAATAATTTGATACCCTTTTTTTATATCCTGCCGCATTTTCCAAAGCAAAACGGGCAACGAAAAGAGCGTACGCCACAAAAATTCAATCGAGTTGCGGAATGTGGGGACTAAAACAGACGTGGATAAAAGCGGTTCTTCACAAAAACGCGAAGCATAAATCTTTAATTCAATGGGCGAATGCTGTAAATCTTTACACATTTCATTGGCGTAAGCAATACAGCCTCGGCGCGCCAGCATAAAAACCAATATTTTGACTTTAGGGGTTGGCATTAAGTAAGTAAGCAGTTTTCAGTGGGCAGTTGGTAGTCCATTGGCAGTCAATATGCTAGTAATGTTTATTTAAATGCTGCATAATAATTCACAAATTATACCAAAATAAAGTTGAAACGGCGTAATTGTAAAAAGAATGTAGCGCAAGTAATAAGGAACTGCCAACTGCTTACAGCCAACTGCCAACTTATCTAATTAATATTTGCCTTTGTACTATTATTTTGGTTGGAATTCAGCGCAGTCGGCAAGTTTTTCCTTCCCAACGCTTCCACTTGCAAGGCTGCTTTTTCTTCCATCAGGCGTACATTCGTACCCATCGCTTCGTATACCACCGCCAAAATGCGCGACCGAACCCCTAATTTATTAATCCGAAAATTATCTTTTGACGGATACGTCCGATTCGATAAAAAGACATACACCACATCATTCACGGGGTCTACCCAAGTGCAAGTGCCAGTGAAACCAATGTGCCCGTAGGTACGACCTGAAGCGTTGGGCGAACCCATACGCATATTCGGGTTGGCTTTCAGTAGGTCAAATCCAATGCCCGTGCGGGTGCTGGTCGGTTCGCGGCGCGTAAAGGTTTGTACCGTAGTTGTATCCAAAAGGCGCTCCTGCTCGCCGCCATACGTGCCTTCATTCAACAACAATTGCATAATAGCCGCCAAATCACTCGCACTTGCAAACAAACCTGCGTGTCCACTCACGCCACCGAGCATCCCTGCCCCCATGTCATGCACGTAGCCGCGCACCCGTTGGTTGCGAAAGTAGCGGTCTTCCTCGGTCGGTGCCATCTGCGTGAGCGGAAATTCTTTCCAAGGATTATACGTAATACTTTGCAAACCCATCGGTTGATAAAATTCAGTAGCTACATAATTATCTAATGTTTTGCCACTTACATTTAGCACGACTTTACTTAGTAAATAAAAACCTAAATCACTATACCGATAATTATTATTGCTGCGCAGTTTCGAGTTTCGGATTTGCGCCCACATCGTGTTTACATAATCGGCTCGCAGGAAGAGTTTCTCCGTCACTGGAACGCTGAATTTCGCGTCCGGTTTGGTACGGTAGAATGCAGGCGAAGGACGCACGGGCGAACGCCGACGCGGTTTTACAACGGTTTTGTTATAAAATGGAATCCAGCCAAGCAGTCCGGCGCGGTGCGTCATCACTTGTCGAATGGTGAGCGAAGCCTTATTGCTACCTCGCAATTCCGGCACATAATGTCCCAGTGTTTGGTCGAGTTCAATTTTGCCTTCGTCGTATAATTTCATAATGGCAAGCGTGGTCGCACCAATTTTGGTGACAGAAGCCAAATCGTATAAATCGTCTGTTTTCACTGGTTGATTGCCTGTGTACGTATGACTACCAAACGCTTTTTCGTATATAATTTGTCCGTTTTTTGCAACTAAAACGACCATGCCTGGCGTAGCTCTTGCCATAATCGCTTGTTTTGCAATGGTATCAATTTTAGCCAAGGTCTCAGAATTTAAACCCACATTTTCAGGAATATTATAACCCAAACGCGATGCTTTTTCAATTGTAACTCCTTGATTGTAAATACTTTTTGCGGAAACGGTCACCGGTAATTTACCCTTTACAGGAATACCACCAAATAACGCCTGCGCTGCCACATCCTGCGCAATTGCATCTTCTTCATACGCTTGTAAAACCGAATTCACATTATCAAAATATTGCAGACTATAAGGCGTTCCAAACACGACCAGCACCACTTTTGTCTGCTTCCGCAAATTCTCAATAAAATCTTTCGTGCTTTGGGTAATGCCAAAACCCTTGCTCGCCGAGCCATTCATATCATGCAAACTCACAATGACCACGTCTTTATTTTTCAACTGGCTGATGAATCCTGCTGGAATATCTTTCGGCGTTTGCAAATGTGTGATTTTGGCATATTTTTCTAATCGCGTTTGAAAAGGCGTTTTTGCCGTTGCACCGATACTGACAGAAGCAATATTCATTTTGGAAAGATTGCCAAACGGCAACAATTTACTCTCTTGACGCACCAGCGTGATGGCATTTTCGTATAAATTTCGCTTCAATAAAGTCGCTTCTTTGCTATTCACATCGCGGCGTACACTGTCCACCGGAATTTGGGTGTAGCTCGTCAAACCCAAGCTGTACTTGGTTGCCAGCACTTTTTTGATACTCGCTTCTACTTGCGCTTTGTTCAGCCGACCGTCCGCCATGTATTTTTTAATTTCCCGTATAGATGCCTCCATATTTTCCGGCAACACCAGCATATCATTGCCCGCTACGAGCGCTTCGGCTTCCACTTGTCCATTCCCAAAATGCTTGGTCACGCCCTTCATTTCCAGTGCATCGGTGAAAACCAAACCGGTAAAACCCATTTTTTCTTTCAACAAAGTTGTAATTGTATTGCGCGAAAGCGACGTTGGACGATTCTCACGCGAGTCGAGCGCAGGCACTTGTAGGTGCGCAACCATGACACTTCCCACGCCACTTTCAGCCAAGATTCTAAACGGGTATAATTCTATACTATCCAAACGCGCCATATCATGATTGATAATGGGCAAATCAAAGTGAGAATCTACATCGGTATCGCCGTGACCGGGGAAGTGTTTGGCGCAAGCCAGCACGCCGTTGTCCTGCATTCCTTTCATATATTCAAGCGACTTTTCGGCTACGTTTTTGCGGTCTTCGCCGAATGAACGCGTATGAATCACCGGGTTTTTAGCATTGTTATTTACATCCACATCCGGCGCAAAATTCACATTTACCCCAATACGCTTGAGTTGGCGGGCGATTTCTGCACCCATACTGTAAATTAACTTATTATCCTGCACTGCGCCAAGCGTCAATTGTCTTGGAAAACTAATCGTACTTTCTTTCATGCGCATACCCAAACCCCATTCTCCGTCAATGGCAATCATCAGCGGAATTTTACTCAAAGTTTGATATCGATTGGTGAGTTCTAATTGCTTTTCTGGCGTGCCTTGAAAGAAACACAAACTGCCGACATGATACGTTTTAATCAAATTCTCGACCTGCGCGATATGGTCGGCACCCTTATCGGAATGCGCGCGAATCATGAATAATTGCCCCAGCCGTTCGTTCTCACTTAGCGTTTGATATACCGAATCCGCCCAGCTTTCCGCAGCCGTCATCGGACCCTTTGGGCGTTCCTGTGGGATGCACTCCTGCGTACCAAAAATGAAGAGAATGCCGAGCAATACAAAGAGCAAAGTTTTGCTCCAGTTATTCACGGAGGCTCCAGTCGTCTGTTTCATGATTCATTTCTTTTTTGAGACTTTAGATATTAGACGTTAGATTATAATAAAGTAACTTTATTTTTTTGTTAAAAAAAGTATAATGTTACCCTCTGTAATCTATTGTCTAAAGTCTATCATCTATTGTCTATTTCGTTTCTGTACAATTTCCGGGTCTATCAGCACCGCTTTTTGAATATACTCATTTCCTTTTATCGGATTGCCGGCGTTGTGATAAGCGGTTCCTAAATCATACCACGCGCCTGCATTCATTGGTTGTAATTGTGTTCCTTTTTCAAAATATTCAACTGCTTTTGGCGCATTTCCACCGATTCCATAAGCCACTCCTAACAATCTCAAGGTCTCATAATCACCGGGCTTAAAGTTATTGGCTTGTTCTAAATATTGAATGGCTTTTACTAAATCGCCCTGCTTTTCGCCGTAGAATTGTCCCGCTTGCTGATATGTAATTGCCAAGTTGTTAAACGCTTCTTCATAATTTTGGTCTAATTGTAATGCTTTTTGATAAGCGACAATAGACGAATCATATTGCTGCAAATAATTGTAACAATTGCCCAAAAGCAAGTAAGCGTTTTTGTAGTTTGGATGGATTTTAGTAGCCGCTCTCAGATGCCCGGCAGCCTCGTTCAGCATACTTTGACGGCGTTGCTCGTTCTTTTCGTTGACCGATTGAGCAATCAATTCGCCGCCGACCGCATTGCGTAACTTGGCGCTATTGAGCGATGTTTTGATGTCGGTTGTAAAAAGGGTGTAATTGCTTTCCCAAGCTCGATTTCGAATAATTGTTGTGACACTAAAGAACGTTGAAAGTAATAATAATACGCCAAAAGCCGGATACAATTGTTTAAACGTCGTTAATTTTTTACTAAAAAAGAATCGTTGCAGCAAAACCGCGATTGCCAAGCAAAATCCAACCGACGGCATGAATAGCAAGCGCTCCGCCATATTCGTTCCTACCGGAAAAACGATGTTGGAGACAATTGAAAGCGTTAATATATAAAACAAAATACTATAACTAATCGGGTCTTTTTTGCGAAAGCCAACAATCGCATAAATAATTAATCCAATGTATAAAGCCAAACTTCCCAGCGCACGACAGTCACCGAAATTCAAAATGCCAATGTGACGCGGATAATAGTCGTGCGTGAGCGGATATGGAAAGACGAGTAATTGCAAATATTTTCCAAGTGTAAAAAAAACAGTTGCAAATCTTTCAGCAGGTGTAAATGGAACATATCCATTGTCTTGCAATTTTATAAACGGATTATTCATCAACTCCATCGGCGGTTCTCCCGAATTAAAACCGATGACAGAAGTACGAATTATAAGAAACAAAACGGTTGCAATTATAAATGGAAGTGTCTGAATAGCGATTTGGCTAACTTTTGCTTTTGTAAAAAAATAATACGTGAGCGGCGCGATTGCTACAAACGTAATCGCATTTTCTTTAGACAATAAAGCGAGGAAAAACAAGGCTCCGGCTATAATATTCAACCCAACTTTCTGATTTGAAAACGCTTTTATAGAAAAATATAACGCCGCTAAACTTCCCAACAACGCCACAATCTCATCTCTCCCTTTAATATTCGCAACTGCCTCGGTATGAATGGGATGCGTGATAAATAACAAGCTCGCCGCCAATGCGATAAAGTACGCTTCAACCGAATTTTCTTTCCGTTTCAATAATTGCAGCAACAGCCAGTACAACACAAAACCCGTCAACCCATACAACAACGCATTTATCAAATGCCCGATAAACGGATTCTTTCCAAATAACTGATATTCAATAGCAAACATCACCAATGTCAACGGACGATAGCGTCCACCCGCTACCAAATTTGCTTTACCAGCTTCTTTGAAAAACCCATAAAAAGTATCATATTTTAAAATACCTGGAATGCCTGCAGCGCCTTTGGTAGTAAACATATTATCGGTGATGACAATTGCATCGTCCTGCGTATAATCATGCGAAAATGTGTTGGCGTACAGCAAAAATCCCAAAGTAAAAATCAGCCATGCTTGCAACCGCGCATTGGTCAGCCAAGTAGGCATATTGGTCGCTAAAGCGGCTATCGGCGCGGGTTTTGCTGGTAGCGGTACTGCTTTAGCGGGTTGCTTTTTCGGCTTTGGCTTCGACATGAATCGTTATATTCGTTTTGTAGCGACAAAATATTCATTTTTTTGAAAAAAAAGTATTGTTTCTACAAAAGTCGCTCACCCATCCATCGAAGAGCAGGATAACGCAATCCAGCAGATTTACAAAATATTTTAAAAGGTCAACCCTTCCACACGGCAGCTTTGCCATGCAAAAGGGCTGTTTCAAACTTTGTATGAGTAGGAGCTAGCAGTCGCCAATCAATTGACAACCTATTTTTTAAAATACTGCATTACGTTATTTTCCCACTGGGACTCCTTTGGAGTAACCCTATTTTGGTATTATCTCAATTTTGATTTAAATCGGGAACTGCTTATTGCGGAATGCATCCACAAATAATTGGTGGTCTTCGCGCACCTGCTGTCCGTAACGCTCGCCAAAATCGGCGATGTAATTGACAAACTCCGTCTCCCGACTGTTTAGTACGTCATGAATCGCTTCTTCCACCGAAAATGGAATCACTTCCTGGTCACTGTCTTCATCCGAAACACAATGGATTTTCGCAACCGCCTGTCCAAAATAGGTCACCACCTCGATAATTTCATCAAAACGGTTGATATCCGACCAATCCATGTCGGCGAAATACGGGGATAATTCCGTGCAAAATCTGCCCTCGCCTTCGTAGCTTGACCAGCCCAACCAAGGGTCAGTGTGCGCCTGCAAAGCCCGTTGCGACAGCACCGTACGGTGTCCGTTGTGTAAAAAGTAATTTTCTACGGGGTATGGTACGTAGCGCGTAGGCGCAGCCTCCTGTGACTGCTTCATTATTACCAGAATATCATTTTCCAGTGCTTCGGTATCACCTTCGAGCAAGAAAGTAAACTGGGGTAAACCAGCGCTGCCGATGCCCATACCCCGCTTGGTTACTACGTCTTTGATGTGGTAATTTTTCTGATTCTGCTTTTTGCGCGTGGGAATGGTAGTCAGGTACTGCTGGAATGCCGCTTGGGCTTTTTTGAGGGTCGCCTCATCCACCGGAATCGAATTTTTATCATGGCGCAAGCGGCGGTCGCCGTCCGCGATTTCCGTATCAAATTCCAATAAATTGACACGGGTAAGTAGGCGGGCTTTTTGTAAAATATGGAGTAATTTTCCTTTAGTAGTGCGAAGATTCAGGGAAAATTCGCGCGATTCTGGGCGATGAATAAACTCCGAAACTTGTCGAACATAACTCAGTGTCATCGTTTCAATAATTTCACGAATTTCTGCGTCGCTCAGGGCTTTCTCGTAGCCGATGAGCGCCATACTTGCCGCGAGGCGCTTTATATCCCAAGTAAAAGGAGCTGGATAAGCTTCATCAAAATCGTTGACATCGAACACCAGAATGCCATCAGCGTTCATATACGTCCCAAAATTTTGCGCGTGGAGGTCGCCCTGAATCCAAACTTTTCCTGTTTTCTCGTTGATGAAAGGGTCTTCTTCCTTATGAATATCACGATAAAACAGTGCCGCACTGCCGCGATAAAAAGCAAAAGGTGAGCTTGCCATTTTGCGAAATTTGCCGCGCCACGCATCCGCATCAAGCGCGATAAGGTGGCTGTAATGGTCGAGGAACACGTTGACGATAGCCTGCTGGCGTTCCGTTGCTACTTGGTAATTCATGTTATAATGGCTTATTTTTGAATAATTTACTGTGGAAATTTGTTTTCAACTTGGCTTCGTCTTTTGCACACGCTAAATTAGTGAAATTTTTAATGTAAATAATATTCGATCTTACTTTCTACAAAAAAAACTATTAAAGAATAGCCGCAAGAAAAAACAAAGTAAATTGAGTAAGTAGGTGCGTGAAAAAATAGAGCTATTCTCTTGTCTAAAATACGATTTTGAGTTCCCATTCAAAATTCCAATCTTTGTTTTTCACAGCTTTAGATTTGCTTTCTGTAACTTAATCCTTTCATAATGAAAAAAACTTTATTCCTCCTCGTTCTGGCGGCACTCCTCGGTACTTTTACGATCGTGCAGGCGCAGGATAACGAGCAACTGGCAGCACCCGTCACTCGAACGTTTGTGTTGAAAAATGCCAACATTGTACAAAAACCCGGTCAGGTGATTCAGTCGGGTATGATACTCGTGAAAGACGGCTTGATACAAGAAGTAGGCAAAACGGTGACGATTCCTGCCAACGCACAAGTCATCGACGCCGATTCGATGTACATCTACGCTGGATTTATTGATGGCTTGTCGAATACCGGCATTCCTCGACCTGAAACGCCCGCCACGCAGGGACAAGGTCAGGGGCGCGGTCAGCAACAACGCCCAACTTATGACACCGGAAACCCGCCCAATGATGTAGCCGGAATCCAGCCAGAAGTGCAAGTAAAAAATGTATTAAACGCGAAAGACAAAGCGATTGAAGAAATGCGCAAGCTCGGTTTCACTATCTCACACGTGGTACCGCGCGGCAATATGCTTCCGGGAAACGGTGCAATCGTGCTTTTGAGCGGCGACTCACCTGATAAAATGGTGATAAGAGAACAAACGTCTTTCTTTAGCCAACTCAATGGGGCGCAGCGTGCTTACCCTTCTACGGTCATTGCAGTAATGTCTAAATTTCGGGAATTATACAAGCGCGCAGAACAGGCGAAAACACATGAAGCATCATACAAATCCAATCCGGCAGGCATGGCTCGACCGAATTATGACCGTACTTTACAAGCATTCTACCCTGTGATTGACAAAAAAGAGCCGGTTTTCTTCGCTGCGCCGGATATGAAGTCCATTTATCGGGTTTTTACCTTGCAAAATGATTTGAAATTTCCACTCGTACTCACGGACGTGAAGCAAGGCTGGTATTTGGCGGATAAAATTAAAGCCGCAAATGTGCCGGTTTTATTGAGCTTGGATTTGCCAAAAGAAAAGAAAAAAGACGGTAAAAAGAAAGATGCAAAGGAAATGTCCATTACCGAAAAGGAAATGGAAACGCTCGAAAAACGCCGCGCCGAAGAAATGAAATTACACATCATGCAAGCCGGTGCATTTGAGAAAAAAGGCATTGAATTTGGTTTCTCCGCTTTGAGTGTAAAAACAGCGGACATCAAAGAGAACTTGCGTAAAATGGTGCAAAACGGTTTGAGTGAAAATACTGCTCTCGCAGCTTTGACCACCACACCTGCAAAAATGCTCGGAATTGCTAACATTGCCGGTACCGTAGAAAAAGGAAAGTTGGCAAATTTAGTCGTCACGGACAAACCCTATTTTGCAGAAAAATCGAACGTGCGCTATGTTTTCGTGGATGGCACGATGTATCAATACGACGCGCCGCCTGCTAAGCCGGCAACAAAAGATTCCAATGCGGTAGCCGCAAAAATAACGGGCAAATGGAGCTACACGATGGACACGCCGGGTTCGGCTTCCTCCGGCACTTTAGAATTAAAAGACGAGGCGGGTACGATTTCCGGCACGATTTCCAATCCACAAACTGGACAGACCGACGCTGTTTCGAGTGCTTTATTGAGTGGCAATCAATTGGTTTTTTCAGTGAGTTACAATATGGGTGGTCGCTCCATCAAGGTAGAATTTGACTTGCAAGTAGCCGGAGATTCGTTTGAAGGCACTGCGAATGTTGGGCAATTTGGTACGTTTAAAGTGGAAGGCGAACGTACGCCGGAAAGATAATTTGGAGGTTTGGAAGTTTGAAGTTATGCTCGCTCTGCGTTCTCTGCGAAAACCTTTGCGCCCTCTGCGGTTAAAAAAAATGCCAGTAGGGAAATTTTAAAATTTAAAAACATTCAACAATGAAAAAAATATTTTTTCTCACTATAACACTCTTCACCGCCCTCGCTACTTTCGCGCAAGTGAAGACGGGCGATATGCTCATCAAAAATGGGACGGTGCTCACCATTACAAAAGGTACATTAGAAAATACCGATGTCTTGATTGAAAAAGGAAAAATCAAGCAAGTGGGCAAAAATCTTTCGGCTCCTGCGGGCGTACAAGTGGTGGATGCAACGGGTTTGTTTGTAATGCCCGGTATCATTGACGCGCACTCGCACATCGCCATTGATGCGGTGAATGAAGGAACCAATCCTGTGACACCAGAAGTATTCACCGGCGATGCGATTGATCCATTAGATATTTCCGTTTATCGGGCGTTGGCGGGTGGCTGCACCAGTTCTCACGCCATGCATGGCTCTGCCAATGCCATTGGCGGACAGTGCGAAACCATCAAACACCGCTGGGGTACGATGAATCCGGAGGATTATAGAATGGCAGATGCACCACGCACCATCAAGTTTGCTTTGGGTGAAAACCCGATGCGCTCGCACGGAGAAGGCAGAGGCGTACAGCCGCGCACCCGTATGGGCGTAGAGTTTGTGATTCGCAAAGCATTCAACGACGGCAAGCGCTATATGGAAGTTTGGGACCGCTACAATAAAGAAAAAACTGCGAATCCAAATGCCGTTGCACCGCAATACGACCGCCGAGCCGAAACGATGGCAGATATTTTAAAAGGCAATATTATCATACATTGCCACTCTTATCGGGCAGATGAAATTTATATGTTGTTGAATGTGTTGAAAGATTTTGGCATCAAAAAAGTTGTTTTTCAGCACGTCAATGAAGGTTTTAAAGTGGCTCCAGAATTAGCAGCGTTTGGCGCAGGTGCATCCGTTTTTGCAGATTGGTGGGCGTATAAATTTGAAGTGTACTATTCTACTGCCTACAATGCAGCGATTCTGGTGAAAAATGGCGTTGTCACTTCTATCAATTCCGACTCCGGCGATTACATCCGACATTTATATCACCAAGCAGCGAAAACGCAACACTACGGCGGCTTAACAGATGACGAAGCGCTCTCCCTCATCACCATCAATCCAGCGAAACAATTGGGTGTAGATAGCAAACTCGGTTCCATCGAAGTAGGTAAAGAGGCAGATATTGCCATTTTCAAAAACCATCCGCTTTCCATCTACAGCGTTCCACAAAAAACGATTGTAGACGGCGTCATCTATTTCGATATTGCAAAAGACATGGACGATATGCGCGTGGATGTGAATCCTGAAGAAGCTTTCCCAGCTTTCTATATGGAAGACAAACACAATATGGAAGACCGTTGTATGCAAGGGATGTGGGAGTTGCTGTTCGGCTCTTATTCTGAAAAGGAGTGACATAAAGAAATGAAAGAATGAATAATGAAAGAATGAAAAAGCAACAGCAAAGACAATTAGAACACAGTAATCCTCTATGGTTAAAAAGATGTAACAAGGGCTTTGCGCGCTCTGCGAAAAATCTCTGCGTTCTCTGCGGTTAAAAAAATGCGAGAAGAGAATCCATCCATTTAATTGTTTAAAAATATATCATGAAATATAAAATAAAACTCTATTTTATAATATTCTTTTTGGGAATTATAATGTTGCCCCTGAGTGCGCAAATTCCTGGCAAGGCAGAAAAAGGTACGTTTGCATTTACCAATGCCACCATCGAAACGGTGACCAAAGGCAGTGTAAAAGGCACGCTCATCGTACAAGATGGTAAGATCACGGCGCTTGGCGCGAATGTAGCCGTACCTGCTGGTGCAAAAACGATTGATTGCAATGGCTTATTTTTGTATCCGGGTATGATAGACGCTGGAAATACGCTGGGTATGGTAGAAGTAAGCTCCGTTTCGCTCACGGTGGATTTTGATGAAATCGGTGAACTCACGCCCCAAATGCAAGCACTCACGGCAGTCAATCCAAATGCAACGGCGATTCCTGTCACGCGCGTGAACGGCGTTACCACTTCGCTGGCAATTCCACAAAGCGGCTTATTTCCTGGCACGGCAGCATTGATTAATTTAGTGGGCTACACGCCAGACCAAATGTACGCAGGTTTTAAAGGCGTTGTTTTAAATTTTCCAGCCGTGCGGCGTCGTCCATTTGGAGACACCCGTTCAGAAGAAGATTTGAAAAAAGAAGAGGATAAATTGCTCAAACAACTCAACGACGTTTGGACACAAGCAACGCTTTACAATAAAATTGACTCTGCCGGTCGTACCAATAGTGCCAATCCAAAACCAGATTACAACCCGGAAATGGCAGCATTAGCGCCTGTTGCAAAAGGGGACGCGACGCTTCTGGTAGAAGTAAATCGCTACAACGATATTGAATCAGCTATCAAATGGGTGCAAGACCGCAAAATCAAAAAAGTAATCTTCACAGGTGTGGCAGAAGGCTGGCGCGTGGCAGATAAATTGGCGAAAGCAAATATTCCAGTGATTGCCGGTCCAGTTATCGCCATTCCAACCCGCAATTCTGACCGTTATGACAAAGCATACGCCAATCCGGGTTTGTTGAAAAAAGCAGGCGTAAAAGTTGCCATCCGTACTAATGATTCTGAAAACGTGCGCAATTTGCCGTACCATGCAGGTTTCGCTGCGGCGTATGGCATGAGCAAAGAAGACGCGTTGAAAGCGATTACGATTGTACCGGCGGAAATTCTTGGCGTGGCGGATAAACTCGGCTCGCTCGAAATAGGCAAAACGGCAAACATTATTGTGACTACCGGCGACCCAATGGAGACGAAAACGCAGATTATGCAAGTGTTTATTGATGGCTGGCAGGTACCGATGGACAGTCGTCATATTCAATTGTATAAAGAATTTTTGAATCGGCAGCCGGGCGTGCAAAAGTAAGGATGATAGATGTGCCGCATTTTCAAAGTGTGGCACATCTTTAGCAACAAGAAAAGTGCAAAGAATTAAAAATACTCTTTGCACTTTCTGTTTTTTAATTTCCTGGCGTATTGTGGAAATATTAGAAAAACTATTAGCTTTGAATAGCCGTTTTATTATAAAAAAGGTAGCATGATTTATCACGAGCGTATTGAAATCAACCCTGAAATTCGTTTTGGTAAGCCTTGTATAAAGGATACGCGGATTACAGTTTATGATATATTGAGTTGGTTGTCCGTCAAAATGACTACCAATGAGATAATAGAAGATTTTCCAGAACTTACCGAATCCGATATTATAGCTTGCTTGGTATATGCGGCAGATAAGGAACGTAAATTAAAAATAGTAGTATGAACCTACTTTTTGACCAAAACATTTCCTATCGCATTCTTAAAAAATTAGAAAAGGAATTTCCCAACAGCTTGCACATAAGTCGTATCGGACTAAAAGTTCCAGCAAAAGATAAAGAAATTTGGGAATATGCCCAAAAAAATCAAATTCCCATCGTCACTTTTGATGAAGATTTTGTAGAATTACTGACGTTATATGGTGCTCCGCCAAAGGTAATTTGGCTGCGTTTTGGCAATCAGCAAACTGAGGTTATTGTCGAAAAATTGAAAAGACATTACTTAGATGTTGAAGAGTTATATTAACACCCTGAAATAGATTTGCTGGAAATTTATTAGCCTTTTTACTCAAAAACACGATAACACCATAATACAAAAACCCAATATAACGCCATGTTCAAAATAGATATGCACACCCATATTATTCCATCCAAACTGCCGCGCTGGGCGGAAAAATTTCGCTATGAAGGCTTTATTCATCTCGAACATTTTCAACCCGGGCGTGCGCGTATGATGCGTGGCGAAACGATTTTTAGAGAAATTTCTTCTAACACTTGGGATTCTCGTGAACGGATTGAAGAGTATGCGCAACACGGTGCGCAGGTACAAGTGGTGAGTACCATTCCGGTGTTGTTCGCTTACTGGGCAAAGCCAAAAGACGCAGCTGATATTTCCATGTTTTTGAATGACCACATCGCGCAATTAGTGAGCGATTATCCGAAAAATTATATTGGTCTGGGTACGCTGCCAATGCAAGATACGGACTTGGCAATCAAGGAATTAGAGCGTTGTAAAAAAATTGGTTTGGCGGGTGTACAAATCGGTACGAATATCAATGACGAGAATCTGAGCGACCCTAAGTTTTACCCTATTTTTGAATGTTGCCAACAGCTTGATATGGCAATATTTGTACATCCTTGGAATATGCTGGGCGTACATTCGATAGAAAAATACTGGCTGCCGTGGCTCGTCGGGATGCCGGCAGAGACTTCCCGCGCGATTTGTTCCATGATTTTTAGTGGTATTTTTGAAAGATTGACCACCCTCCGAGTTTGTTTCGCACACGCAGGTGGCTCGTTTTTGGGTACGTTTGGACGCATTGAACACGGTTTTAACGCGCGTCCTGACTTGGTAGCAGTAGACAATCCCATCAATCCACGTCAATATCTCGGCAAGTTTTGGGTGGACAGCATCACGCACGACGCGGACTTGCTGCGTTTTGTAATGGACATGGTCGGTGCCGATAAAATTACGCTCGGTTCTGATTATCCGTTTCCACTGGGCGACCTCGAAATTGGGGCTTTTATAGAAGCAATGGATTTGCCAAACGAAATCAAAGAAGATATTTTTGCTAATAATGCTTTAACGTGGCTGGGGTTAGAAAAAGAAAAGTTTTTATAAAATGCCGATTTTTATTTACTTACTCGCGTTACGCACTACACTGCAAGCTATGGGTAATAGAACACGGATTTTTTCTATAATAACTGACGTTACGTATGTGCTGATAGAATACTGGGCGGATGTGCATAGATTATTAGATACTTGGCATTAACTAAATGGACAATTTATAATAAAATTGATAGTTATTCAATAAACTGACAATCAAAAACTTAAATTGTTTTTGTTTATGATTGAATTTTAGTTGATTATTTAAAAAATCCGTGTACACCCGTTGCATCCGTGTAAATCCGTGTTCTATCACGTAACACCCATTACTTAAAGCTTTTCGCAAATCCCGCAAATACAAACACATTATCAATTCCCAGATTCGGTTCTTGCAAGCCAGCATTGGAAATATGGCGATACCGAAATCGAAGTTGTAATTGTGCATTGCCTTTCGGCAGTGCCTGACTGAGTGCCATCTCAAAATTATCAGAAAAAATAAAGCCCCGCGCCTGATGTCTGGTCACGACGGTGATGTAATGTGGACCTGAACCAATAGAGGTTTCAAACAAACTCCCTAACCAAAGCGATGTGCGATATTCAAAACCTAAATTACCGCCAAATTCATAATCTCTTCGGCGAAATTCTCTCACGGAAACGGCTACCAACTGTGATTCTACATACACCGAAAAACCATTGCCGCGCTGCTTAGAAAGTTGAAAAACGGTGCTTCTGCCAATCAGTATAATTGGATTATAAACTCCACCGTCTAATAGATTTTCATTCCAAACGCCATAGCCAATACCAACGGTCGGAAGGAATTTGCGAAAAGCAGATTCTTGTGCCACGAGTACGTTACTGCTCCAAAACAATGCCGATAGTAGTAAAAAATGTTTCATTTCATAAAATAGTTAGTGCGTTCATTTGTAAAATTGGGTCAGGCATAGCAAAGGAGTGATGAGCCTTACATGGACGAATGCCACGCAAGGAAAAACACAGACTTTTGCGCCTGCCAATTGTCAGTCTTGATTTAAATCCGCATTTTATTGCCCGAAATGGTGTAAAGGTTTGGTCTCCAACATTTTCTGAAAAGAAGAATACTGTGTTATAACTTCGAAGTATTATAAATAGAACAGCTTATAAGAGAGATGGTTGAAAAGAAGCCATGTTCTTATTTGATAATACAAGTTGAACTTTCGTTGAATAGATTATATTTGTAAAATTGTAAAATATTGCATAATCTATAAAAATTAACTACCAGCAAAACATTAATACATGAGTCAGCCATTGAGATTATTTATTTCTTATGCCCGCAAAGATGTGGAGTATAAAGACGAATTTTTATTACACTTAAAGCCCTTGGTACGTAAAGGCGTTATAAAATCATGGCACGATGGCGACATTGTAGCAAGTGAAGAATGGGCAGATGAAATCAAGAAAAACTTGGAAACTTCGGATGTGCTGATTTTTTTAATTAGTCCGGCATTTATGGCATCCGATTATATAAACGTGAATGAAATCGGGAAAGCGATTGAACGGCATCAAAAAAAAGAGGTAACGATTGTCCCAATTTGGATAAAGCCAGTGGCCGATACAGATGAGTTTTTAGACAAATTTCAATCGCTACCAAAAGACCGTAAGCCCGTCTCTCAGTGGAGCGACCATGATGATGCATGGGTGGATGTGGTCACGCGTTTGAAAAAACTTTTTGAGAGAAAAACGAACGGTGCTGGCGATAGCTTGAATGAGCATAATGACAATCCTCCACAACATTCGAATCCACCAATCCACAATGAATCTACTTCCATAGAACAACAAGTCCGCAATTTCATCGGTAGAGGCAAAACCAAAGATGCTTTGGATAAACTGCTTGAATACACGGAAACCCTCGATTCCGACAAACACAGCGAATTGCTTCTTTTATCCGGCAGATGGAGCAGCATTGAGCGGCAGGAACGCCTCGGCTTAATGACTTACAGCGAGGTACAAATGGAGCGCAACCGCATCAACGCCTCATTGCTGGCAGTGCTGGAAGATATGGAGTGAGTTTAGAATGAAGACGCGACAGGTTTTCGAAAACCTGTCACGTCTTCATTCCTACCAAATAAAATACCCACCATGAAACCAAATTTTGACATCCACCTCGTCCTGCAACATATTGAAGAAGCAGTAAAGCCCTTTCCAAAAGCCGCCATGTTTGAGCTGTACGAACGCGGCTACACCAGTGTGTACGAACAACTCATCGCTTGCATCCTTTCCATTCGCACGTATGACGAAACCAGCTTGCCGCTTTCCGAAGCACTTTTCGCCATCGCCCGCACGCCCGAAGCCATTCATCAACTGCCTGACGAACAACTACTCCAAATCATCCGCCAAAGTACTTTCCCGGAGCAAAAAGTGCAAAATATCAAGCTCCTTACCGCCCAAATTCTAAATGATTATAATGGCGAAACCCCCGCCAATTATGACCAACTCACCGCTTTCAAAGGCGTAGGACCTAAGTGTGCCAATCTTGCGCTCGGCATTGCCACTGGACAAGCCTCTATCAGTGTGGATGTACACGTGCACCGCATCACCAACCGCTGGGGCTACCTAGCCACCAAACAACCCGAACAAACGATGAAAGTGCTGCAACAAACGCTGCCGAAAGAATATTGGATTACCATCAATCGGCTTTTAGTCCCTTTTGGAAAGCACATTTGCACGGGGACGTTGCCGAAGTGTTCGACGTGTCCGGTGTTGGAATTTTGTGAGCGGGTGGGAGCGGGGAAGTCGCGGTAAATACTGGAAATTTTATATATTTGTGTAAATAACCTCGTTATCCATGCAGCAAGAAACGGTGAATGTGTTTATCGCTTACTCTCGAAAAGACGAAGAAATCAAGGATAGATTGAAAACTGCTCTCAAAGTACTCCAAAGGGTGGGTTACATTGATTCAATTTGGGATGACAGTGCCATCGAAGCTGGTTCAGAATGGGAAAAAGCTATTCATAATCAATTGGATAGCGCAGATATTATTTTATTGTTGGTAAGTCACGATTTTTTAGCTTCGGACTATTGTTTTGGAACGGAAATGAGTAAGGCATTAAAAGCACATGAAGAAGAGAAATCTAAAGTTATTCCAATAATTGTTAGACATTGTAGTTGGGATATTACTGAACTAAAAAAATTACAAGCTCTACCGGATAACGGGAAACCAATCGTAGATAAGTGGGATACAGAGTCTATACCTTATCACCAAATCGAAAGAAGCTTGATGGCTATAGCAATGAACATTAAAAACAAGAAACATTTAATCAAACAGAAAGAGCAATTTGAATATTTTCTTCAAAAAGGAGAAGAAAACTATAGTGCAGGAATATGGAATGAAGCACTAGTATGGTATGATAAAGCCTTCAAAATACATGATGTTTCTTTTGAGCTTGAATATGAGCACATTGCAGGTTTAGTAGAACTATGCAAAAAACAGGTAAAGTTTAAAGAATTGATTGATCAAGCTAAGACAGCCTTTGAAAATAATGAAATTTTAGGTTCTTTTCACTTTGTAAAAGAAGCATTAGAAATTAACGTGTCATTTGAAGCAAAAGCCTTACTTGAGGAAACATCAAAAATCTTGTATGTAGATACCATAAAAAAAGCAGATGCGCAATTTTTAAATATGAATTGGAATGAAGCTCACAAAAGACATGAATCCGCGTTTAAATATATAAATGAAGCAAATTTAATTGAAGAAAGAAAAATTATAAGAAGAAGGGACTTCTCTTATCAAATGGTCTCTGTGCTTGAAAAGATTGAAAGAGGAAATGAACAGGCTAAAGAACAGATACGAGAATTATTAATAATAGCAAGAGGTTTTTGAACTAGTGGAGTAGGCATAATATTCATTTTATGAAAATCACCAAAATACAACAAATCATTCTCCCCATCCTGCAAAAGCACCACATTACCAAAGCGGGCATTTTCGGTTCTTTCGCAAAAGCAGAAGTAAATGAAGACAGCGATGTGGATATTTTGGTAGAATTGGGTACAGAAATCAGTCTGCTGGATTTTGTGGGCATCAAGTTAGAATTAGAGGATATGTTACAACGGGAGGTAGATTTGGTTGAATATCAATCCCTTAAACCAGCGCTGCGGGAGCAAATTTTGAACGAAGAAATCCGTATATATGGCTGAACAACGAAATATGATTGTATTTCTGGATGATATCTTGGACGGCATTAAAAAAATTGAGCAGTATCTGGATGACGTAAGCGAAGTGGAATTTGAACGAAATACGGAGAAGCAAGATGCTGTCATTAGAAGAATTGAAATCATAGGGGAAGCAGTAAAGAACTTGCCGATGGAATTGCGCGAGCAATATCCTGATATCCCTTAGCGGCAAATCGCTGGTATGCGCGACATGGTCATTCATCAATATTTCGGCGTGACGATTGCACTAGTGTGGCGTGTTGCTATTTCCGATCTTCCAAATTTGAAACCAAAAATAGCGCAAATCAAAGCCACCATTTCAAAACAGTAGAAATCTAATAAAAGTCATTTGCATTTCCACCCCTCAAGCCCTATCTTTGCACTCTTATCAGAATACAGAGTTGAGCAGTCGAACGTTAGATGGGAAAAGTCTGGCATCTAAAAATCTGGTATCTGGCATCTTTTTTTCAGGATAACCTGCAATTGTCTTTGAAAAACGAACCATATGAAATTACACAATCGAGTCAATAAAGACGAACTCAAGCAACGGCTGTTGCAAAGTGACGAGCCGCGTATCACGCTTTCTTTTTACAAATATCACCAACTGAAAGACCCCGAACGCTTTCGGAATGAGTTATTTGTGCTGCTGAATCAGTTGGATGTGTTCGGGCGCATCTATGTGGCGCGAGAGGGCATCAATGCTCAAATCTCGGTACCAGAAACCAATTTTGAGGCGTTTAAAACGAAACTCTATTCCATCCCTTTTCTTCAGGGCGTGCGCCTAAATATTGCCATTGATGACGATGGAAAGTCGTTTTACAAATTGACGGTAAAAGTGCGCGAAAAAATAGTAACCGATGGCTTGGATGATGAAACCTTTGACGTGACCAAGCGTGGTAAGCACCTCAACGCCAAGGAATTCAATGAACTCGCCGACCTGCCAGACACGATTATCGTGGATATGCGTAACCATTACGAAAGTGAAGTCGGCTATTTTGAAAATGCGATTCGACCAGATGTAGTAACTTTCCGCGATGCGCTGCCCTTGGTAGAGGAAATGTTGCAAAACGAGAAAGACAAGCCGCTCATTATGTATTGCACGGGCGGCATTCGATGTGAAAAGGCGAGCGCGTATTATTTGCATCAGGGTTTTGAAAATGTGTTTATGGTGGATGGCGGCATCATTGAGTATGCGCGGCAGTGCGAGGCACAAGGCTTAGAAAATAAGTTTATTGGCAAAAATTTTGTTTTTGACGAACGACTTGGCGAGCGCATCAGTGAAGACATTGTAGCCCGTTGCCATCAGTGTGGAAAGCCCTGTGATACCCATGTGAATTGTGTCAATGACGCGTGTCATATTCTATTTATACAATGTAAGGAATGTGCTGAAAGATATCATAACTCCTGTTCTGAAAAGTGCGCTGATTTTAATCAATTGCCGGAAGCAGAACGTGTTGAGTTGCGTAAGACGATGACTTTCAATGGCTCGAAATTTACGAAAGGGCGGTATAAGGCACATCGCGAAAGTGAGGAATCGTTATTGGTTTGAAGTTTGGGGTTTTACTAACTTTAGATATCGAACTAGAAACTAGAAACAAAAAAATGCCTGCAAAAGATTTATATCACAATGATGTAAAAACCGCTTTGCAAAAAGATGGTTGGACAATCACGCACGACCCCTACAAATTTGAGGTTGGGGAAGTAGAATACCGAATTGATTTGGGTGCGGAGCAGTTGATTGCTGCAATTAAAGAAGATAAAAAAGTAGCGATTGAAATTAAAAGTTTTACCGGACAGTCGCCCACTTATGATTTTCATAATGCGCTCGGTCAATTTTTAAATTATGCGGTGGCATTGGGAGAATATGAACCCGAGCGTGAACTTTATTTGGCTGTACCGGATTCTTTTTATAAAAGCTTTGCCGCAAAGGAAATTATTCGTAAAATTATTACCCGTTATCAAGTTAAATTGTTAGTATTTGATCCTGATAATCAAACGCTTTTACAATGGATAAAATAAAAAAATACGAACAAGCCATTCTATCTTTTTTGAATGCTTATGCAAAGGAAGGACTAGCAAATGCCGAATCGGTAGAAACTCAGCTTATAGCCGACGCAGAACGCTATCATTACCAATTAATGCGTATTGGTTGGTTTAAAAAAGAATTTATCCATCATTGCATTTTTCATTTTGATATAAAGGATGGTAAAGTGTGGATTCAACAAAATAACACGGAATTGCAAGTAGCAGATGAATTGATGCAGCGAGGCGTTCCTGCTTCCGATATTGTACTTGGCTTCCAACCCGAATCAGTTCGTCCTTACACCGGTTTTGCCGTCGCTTAAAATGATAAGTTTGAAAGTTTAATCGTTCATTGGTTCAAAAAAAGCGACCTTTGCACCCTTAAACTTGAAAAACATGACTCATTCTCCTAAAGATATTCGCATTGAAGATTATGATTACACCTTGCCGGAAGAGCGCATTGCAAAGTTTCCATTAGAAGTCCGCGACCAGTCAAAATTGCTTTTATATAAAAAAGGCGAGGTTACGCACACCGTTTTTCAACACTTGCACGAGCAATTGCCGGAAGGTGCTTTGTTGGTTTTTAATGATACGAAAGTCATTCACGCACGGCTCTATTTTTTTCTGGAAAATGAGACCAAGATTGAGATTCTGTGCTTAGAACCGATTGAACCACCCGAATATCAGCAGAATTTTTCGAGTACAAATGCGGTGCGTTGGAAGTGCCTAATTGGCGGCAATCGCAAATGGAAAAGTGGAGAAGCAGTGCGTGGAGTGAAAATGGGTACGCTGGAGGAAAAGCTAAAAGTGAAACTTACCGCTAAACGCATTCAACAATTGAATGATACGTTTGAAGTAGAATTTAGTTGGGACCATCCGAATTTTACGTTTGGTGAAGTCTTAGCGCAAGCTGGAATAATCCCATTGCCGCCTTATTTGAATCGGACGAATGTCGAAATGGACGAAGAACGCTATCAAACGATTTATGCGCGAGAACAAGGCTCGGTCGCCGCGCCAACAGCGGGTTTGCATTTTACAGAAGCGGTTTTTGCTGATTTGGATAAAAAAAATATTGAGCGATTATTTGTGACCTTGCACGTGGGCGCGGGTACGTTCAAACCTGTGAAGACGGACACGATGGCAGAGCATTATATGCATGAGGAAAGTATTTTTTTGCAAAAAGCGGTCATTGAAAAATTATTGCAAACTAAAAAAGATGGGAAGCCTATCATTGCCATAGGTACTACGAGTGCGCGGACGCTGGAGAGTTTGTATTGGTTTGGTGTTCAATTATTAAAAGGAGAAACGACTTTCAGCATCTTACAATGGACGGCTTACGAAACAGATACTTCCAATATTACAGCCGAAAATTCATTACAAGCAATTATAGATTATTTAAATTCCAATAAAAAAGATACACTCGAAGGGTACACGCAATTGCTGATCGCGCCGGGTTATAACTTTCACATTGTCAATGGTTTATTAACAAATTTTCATCAGCCAAAAAGTACCTTGCTGCTGCTCGTGTCTGCGTTTGTAGGCGAGGATTGGCATAAGATTTATGAGTATGCTTTGGAGAATGATTTTCGATTTCTGAGTTATGGAGATGGGAGCTTGTTCTTGCCTTAAATGTTAAAATTTCAGAATCAGTTGCACACAATTTAAATATTGAGTAGTTTTGCTACTCAATGATAGAGACATTAATATCCTCGAAAACGCGTGTGAAATTGTTATTGAAGTTTTTTCTCAACAGCAACGCAACGGCTTATTTGAGAGGTTTGGAAAGCGAATTTGGGGAGTCTTCCAATGCCATTCGCTTGGAGTTGAATCGCTTTGAAGAAGCAGGCATGCTGGAATCACACGTGGATGGGAATAAAAAAATGTTTCAAGCAAATACCCAGCATCCGCTCTTCCAAGAAGTGCATAATATCTTACTCAAATATGTTGGCTTGGACCAAGTCGTAGAAGAAATTATTAATCGCTTAGGCGAAGTGCAGCGCGTTTTTTTGGTGGGCGAATTTTCCAAAGGGTTGGATAGCAATATAATAGATTTGATTTTTGTCGGCAATATTGATAAAAATTATTTATTAAATCTGGTAGATAAAGTAGAAGGCTTGATTAGTCGAAGGATTCGCTACTTGATTTATTCTGAACTAGAGGCAGAAGGCATTGATTGGAAAAAATATAACCCCAAGCCGCTTTTGCTCTGGTCGAAGGACTAAAAAGTTTAATGTTTGGAGATTTGCGAGTTCAGAGGTTTACGACGCGCAACTTCCAAACCCCAAACTTAAAAACATGATGTATGATGTAACGATAATCGGCGCGGGAATTGTTGGTTTGGCAACGGCTTACCAACTGCTAGAACAGCAACCGGATTTGAAAATTTGTATGGTAGAAAAGGAAAATCTGGTAGCCCAACATCAGACAGGACATAATAGCGGCGTGATTCACTCGGGCATTTATTACAAACCTGGCGGCTCGCGAGCGGTGCATTGTAAAAGAGGGTATCAATTGTTATTGGAATTTGCTGACAAACATGATATTCCTTATGATATTTGTGGAAAAGTAATTGTGGCGACGAATGCCAGCGAGCAAACCAAATTAGAAGAAATTTTGCAGCGCGGTATAGCTAATGGTTTGAATGGAATTCGTAAAATAAGTCGAGGCGAATTGTTGGAAATAGAGCCGTATGCAGAAGGTGGCCTAGAGGCGATTTGGGTGCCGCAAGCCGGTATTATCAATTATAAAGAAGTAGCTCAAAAGTATTTAGAACTTATTATTCAACGCGGCGCAACGACATTCTTTGGTGCAAAAGTGCAACAAATCAGACAATCTGGTGGCCAATTAGTCGTTGTGACGGACCAAAAAGAAATAGAAACGCGAAGCATCGTGAATTGTGCGGGTTTATATTCGGATAAAGTGGCAGCGTTGACGAGTACGCGGCGCGATATTCAAATTGTACCGTTTCGGGGCGAATATTATGATATAAAACCAGCGAAGCAATATTTAGTACGCAATTTAATTTATCCAACGCCCAATCCGAATTTTCCGTTTCTTGGCGTACATTTTACGCGTATGATTGGAGGCGGGATTGAAGCAGGACCAAATGCGGTGCTGGCTTTTAAAAGAGAGGGCTACAACCGTTGGGATTTTGATAGCAAGGAATTTTTTGAAACGGTAGCGTTTCCGGGCTTTCGCAAAATTGCAAGGAAATACTGGCGCGATGGAATGGAGGAAATGCGTCGGTCGTACTTTAAAAGCGCCTTTGTAAAATCCTTGCAAAAACTGGTGCCGGACATTCAATCTGACGATTTGCAACCCGGTGGCGCAGGTGTACGCGCGGTGGCTTGTGATTCAAATGGAAATATAATTGATGATTTCTTGATATTGGAAGATAAAAATGTAATAAACGTATGTAATGCACCTTCTCCGGCGGCGACGGCTTCTCTGGCAATCGGAGAGACGATAGCGAAAAGGGTGATGGGGAGATAGGGTGAAGGGGTGATGAGTTGATAGGGTGATTTTGAGAGCAAACTAAACCTTACTAACCCTTCTAAACGCTAAAAAAAAGTATGGAAAAAGCAACGCTACAACTACAAATGGTGGACTTGAAAACGCAGTATCAAAAGCTGAAGTCAGAGATTGACGCGGAGGTACTAAACGTTTTGGAAACTACATCCTTCATCGGAGGACCTAAAGTGGCGGCTTTTCAACAAAATTTGGAATCATATTTGGGTGTAAATCATGTCGTGACCTGCGCGAATGGCACGGATGCCTTGCAAATCGCTATGATGGCACTGGATTTACAGCCTGGTGATGAGGTGATTGTTCCGGCTTTTACGTATGTGGCGACAGCAGAAGTGATTGCATTATTGCATTTAAAACCTGTCATGGTGGACGTTGACCCGGAGACGTTTAATGTAACAGCAGCAATTATGGAAGCGGCTATTACATCCAAAACAAAAGCCATTGTACCCGTTAATTTATTTGGGCAAAGCTGTGATATAGAGCCGATTATGACGCTTGCTCAAAAATATAATTTGTGGGTGATAGAAGATAATGCACAAGCAATCGGTGCAGATTATACTTTAAATGATGGAAATGTAATAAAAGCAGGAACACTGTCGCATATCGGCTGTACGTCCTTTTATCCATCCAAAAACTTAGGCGCGTACGGCGATGGCGGAGCACTTTATACGAATGATGAAAAATTAGCCAATAAATGTCGCATGATTGCCAATCATGGTCAGACGAAGCGTTATTATCATGGTTTGGTAGGGGTTAATTCCCGTTTAGACGCAATGCAGGCAGCTATTTTGAATGTAAAATTGCGATACTTAGATGAATATGCGGCGGCTCGCCAAGCGGCTGCAACTTATTATGATAAGGCTTTTCAAAATATTATAGCTTTACAAATACCCAAACGACAACCTAACTCCACCCACGTTTTTCACCAGTATACCTTGCTTGTGAAAAATGGGCAGCGCGATACGCTTCAAGCATATTTGCAAGAACACGGTATTCCAACTATGATTTATTACCCCGTTCCATTATATGCACAAGAAGCATTTAAAAAAAGTATAGGAAATCATTTTGATAAATTGCCGATAACGGAGATCCTTTGTAATTCCGTCATTTCACTGCCGATGCACACAGAGTTGGACGAGGAGCAATTGACATTTATTACACAAGCAGTATTAAGTTTTTTTAGTTGATATACTTTTTAATAATGATTTTGTAAAGAATAAATAGACCCAAACTACAAATAAGCTACACCCAAAAGCAAACACAAAGAGACCAATTACAGGCTGTTTTCATCACCAAAAATGCGAAACAGTGTATCAAGATTTGCACGATAAAAAGAAGAAAATTTCGGTCATCGGACTCGGGTATGTTGGATTGCCGTTGGCGTTGGCATTTGCCAAAAAATTTAGTGTCATCGGTTTCGACATCAACAAACAGCGTGTGGATTTGATGAAATGGTGTATTGACCCTTCGCGGGAATTGGAGAAAAGCGATTTTGAAGGAAGAGATATTGAATTCACTGCCGATGCGGCAGATTTAAAGCGAGCGCATTTCCATATTGTCGCTGTACCAACCCCGATTGATGAGCATAAAAATCCAGATTTAAAGGCCCTATTAAGCGCCGCTCGCACGGTTGGTGAAATATTAAAAAAAGGGGATTACGTTATTTTTGAATCTACGGTGTATCCAGGTTGTACCGAAGACGATTGTCTGCCTATTCTGGAAGAACTATCGGGATTAAAATTAGGTGCCGGTTTTAAATTAGGCTACTCGCCCGAGCGCATCAATCCGGGCGATAAAGAGCGAACGGTCGAAAAGATTTTGAAATTAGTATCAGGAAGTGATGAAGAATCAGCCGAGGAAATTGCGCACATTTATGGCGCTATCATTGAGGCAGGTGTTTTTAAAGCAGCTTCTATTCAAGTAGCAGAAGCAGCTAAAATAATTGAAAATGTACAGCGCGATCTAAATATTTCATTGATGAATGAGCTGGCAATCATTTTTGATCGAATGGGCATTGATACCCAAGAAGTATTGAAAGCAGCGGGTACGAAGTGGAATTTTTTGAAGTTTAGTCCGGGTTTGGTAGGCGGGCATTGCATCAGTGTTGATCCCTACTATTTACTGCACAAATCAAAGCAAATGGGGTATGATCCGCAAGTGATATTGAGTGGGCGGCGCGTGAATGATGAGATGCCGGCATTTGTAGCTAAAAGACTGGCGCAATTGCTCATTCAACGCGGAAAAAATCCGAGCCAGACAAAAGTTTTGGTGATGGGTATTACATTTAAAGAAAATGTTAGCGATATTCGCAACTCGAAAGTGGCGGACTTGGTGCGCGAACTAATGGATTATTCCATCCACGTACACCTCACCGACCCACTGGCGTCGCCCAACGAAGTAGCACACGAATACAAACTCACACTGGTAGACAACATCTCAACCGACTATGACGCAGTAGTCGTAGCCGTCAATCACACAAACTATAAGGCACTTAGCATGGACTATTTTCGCTCTATTATGAAAAGCGACGCCATTCTGGTAGATTTGAAAGGTATGTATGAAAAACCGAAGGATAATGGCGTGTTGTATTGGAGGCTTTAATTGGGTGATTTGGTGATTGGTTTATAGGGTGATGAAAGGAAAATGGAAGATGGGAAGATAGAAGGATGCCCGCATACCGGATAGGTGTAGGGGAAAATAAAAATCTGCGGAATCTGCGGGAGAAAAGTGGGGGTGTTTTTTGTAATAATAATTTTAAAAACCATGAATCAGGTTGCAATAACAAATCAATTGGATGAACAAGAGGCGCGCTGGTTTGCGGTGTACACCAAGTTCAAGCGCGAGAAGCAAGTATTGCGCCAGCTCAAAGAGCGCGGCATTGAGGCGTATTTGCCATTGCAATCCTACACGCGGCGTTACACCCGAAAGATTAAACAAGTTGAAATTCCGCTCATCAGTTGCTATATTTTCACTAAAATTACCAAGCAAAACTATGTACCGGTATTAGAAACGCCCGATGTCGTCAATTTTGTAAAATTTGCTAAAAATCTAATTGCCATTCCCAACCAAGAGATGGACATCCTGCGGCGAGTCGTGGGCGAACAAGTAGAAATAGACGTACAACCCGGCACGTATCAAGTGGGCGATGAAGTAGAAATCATAGGCGGCAATTTGACGGGTCTGAAAGGTTATTTATTACATACGGAAAGTGAAAAGAATTTTATAATAGAATTAGAGAATTTGGGTTATTCATTGCGAATGTCGGTGAATCCGGCGATGCTACGGAAAAGGGGAGGATAGGAGGATGGGAGGATTCCGCCTTGTGGATAAGATGGGAGGATTTTATTATTGCGAATTTATCGCTTTGCATATAGGTATTTTTAACATTGATTTTTTTCTTTTTTTTCTGAAAAGACGTTGCGACTTTTCAACGGCGAAGCCGTGAGCAGAGTGGAAGAGGATGGGAGGATAAGAATATAGGAAAATGGCATATCAATTCTATTTTGAAACATTAAGGGTTTGGCAAGACTCAATGACGTTAGTCAAAAAAGTGTATAGTTTCACATCGCAATTTCCTAAACAAGAACAATTTGGGCTCACTAGTCAAATGCGGCGAGCGGCAGTTTCGATAGCGTCCAATCTCGCAGAAGGCAGCGTCCGCAAGTCATTTAAAGAGCAAGCTCAATTCACTGAAATCGCTTTTGGCAGTTTAATGGAAGTACACTGCCAACTTACAATTGCACAGCAGCTAAATTATTTACAGGAGGAAGATAAGATTAACTTGCACAACGAAATCAGCATAATCGCTCGTCAACTAAATGCCTTACGTGACACGCAAGAAAACCGAGCAGGAGAGCCTGAGGTGGCGTGCGAAACACTTCAAAGTCGCGTATCCTCCTATCCTCCTATCCTCCCATCCTCTTATTTTGTGCATGAATCTTCCATTGTAGAATTCGGCGCTACCATTGGCACCGACACCCAAATCTGGCACTTCTCGCATATCATGTCTGGCGCAGTCATTGGGGAAAATTGTAATATCGGACAAAATGTTTTTATAGCAAATGGAGTACTATTAGGTAATAATGTAAAAGTGCAAAATAATGTTTCTATCTATGAAGGAGTGATTTGTGAAGATGATGTATTTCTCGGGCCTTCTATGGTTTTTACCAATGTAATAAATCCGCGCAGCGCCGTGAATCGCAAAGCGGAGTACCTGAAAACCCATGTTGGTAAAGGGGCTACGATTGGTGCCAACTCCACAATTGTATGTGGAAATAACATTGGAAAATATGCTTTCATTGGTGCAGGAGCAGTGGTGACTAAAAATATTCCCGATTATGCAATGGTCGTTGGAAATCCTGCACGTCAAATAGGATGGATGAGCGAACATGGCGAAAAACTTGAATTTGATACTAATGGTGCAGCTCCTTGTAAAAAAAGTGGAGAATATTATAAGTTGAAAGGAGAAAAAGTTGAAAAAACAGTCATATCCTCCCATCTTCCTAACTTGTCCCGCAATGGCGGTATCCTCCCATCCTCCGCATGAAAAATTTTGCAATAATTGGCGTAGGCGGCTACATCGCACCTCGACATTTGAAAGCCATCAAAGTAACTGATAATCAACTCATTGCAGCTTTTGATAAAAATGATTCAGTTGGTGTAATGGATAATTATTTTCCGGATACCGATTTCTTTACAGAATATGAACGTTTTGACCGGCACATTGAAAAACGAAAACGAGAAGGCACAAAAATTGATTTTCTCACGGTTTGTTCTCCAAATTACCTGCACGATGCCCACATTCGCTTTGGCTTACGCTACGGTGCGGATGTTATTTGTGAAAAACCCTTAGTATTGAATCCCTGGAACGTAGCGGCACTGCGCGATATAATGCAAGAAACGGGCAAAACGATTTACACCATTTTACAATTGCGCTTACATCCGGTCATTATAGCTTTAAAAAAGCAGGTTGAAAAAGAGACAATTAATAAAATCCATGATGTCGAATTGACGTATATTACATCTCGTGGTAAATGGTATTATACAAGCTGGAAAGGCGATGTAAGTAAATCAGGCGGCATTGCGACCAATATTGGGATTCACTTTTTTGATATGTTGACTTGGATTTTTGGGGCGGTGCAAGAAAATGTCGTACACGTACACACGCATGACCGCGCGGCTGGTTTTTTACAATTAGAAAAAGCGCGTGTCAAATGGTTTTTGAGTATTAATGCAGACACGTTGCCCGTTGAAATAAAAAATAAAGGCATCAGAACCTTCCGTTCTATTACAATGGATGAAAAAGAAATTGAATTTAGTGAAGGTTTTACTGATTTGCACACCTTGAGTTATCAGGAAATTTTGGCTGGAAATGGCTTCGGATTAGAAGAATCGCTAAAGGCTATTGAAATTGTTCATCACATTCGAGAAGCGCAACCCATTGGTTTACAAGGAAGTTATCATTCGCTGGCAGCACTACCATTGAGTGACCATCCGTTCAACTCCAAAACATTAACACAAAAACATTACAACACCCTAACATAATTTTGAAAATTTTAGTAACCGGCACGGCAGGATTTATCGGCTTTCATGTAGCAAATCGCTTGATAGCGCGCGGAGACGACGTAGTCGGTTTAGATATTGTGAATAATTATTATGATATAAAATTGAAGTACGACCGATTGAGAATGGCAGGAATTTGCGAAGACGATACGCATTATAATGAATTGATTACGAGTGAAAAACATCCAAACTATCGCTTTATAAAACTCGAATTAGAAGATGAAGAAAATCTAAACACCCTGTTTGAGAATGAAAAATTTGATGCAGTTTGTAATCTCGCGGCACAAGCTGGTGTAAGATATAGCGTACAAAATCCACGTCCTTACATCAATAGTAATATCATTGGTTTTATAAATATTTTGGAAGCCTGTCGGCACAATCGAATAAAACATTTAGTGTATGCCAGCAGTTCCAGCGTGTATGGACTAAATGAAAAAATGCCATTTTCTACCTCCGATAATGTAGACCATCCCATTTCATTATATGCAGCCACTAAAAAAAGTAATGAATTGATGGCGCATACATATAGTCATTTATTTAATTTGCCCACTACGGGCTTGCGCTTCTTTACCGTTTACGGACCTTGGGAGCGACCCGATGATGCGCTTTTTTTATTTACAAAAGCAATTTTGGAAGACCGACCCATTCGAGTATTCAACCAAGGTAAAATGATGCGCGATTTTACTTACATTGATGATATTGTAGAAGGCGTGCTACGCGTTATTGATAACTCGCCGAGTGGGAATGCGGATTGGAATTCATTACAACCGAATCCTGCTACGTCAAAAGCACCCTATAAAATCTATAATATTGGCAATCAAAAGCCAGTGAAGCTCATGGATTTTATAGAAGCCATTGAGCAAAATTTGGGCAAAACGGCAAAAAAAGAATTTTTACCTATGCAGCCCGGCGACGTAGCGTCCACTGCCGCCGATGTGGCGGATTTGGCGAAAGATTTTGATTATAAACCGACAACGACTGTAAAAGATGGTATTAAATATTTTATTACTTGGTACAGGGGTTATTATGCTGAATAGGGTGTTATTGCGGAAGGAAATGAATTAGATACAAATAAACAAGCTATTAAACATTTTCATATTGCTAAAGGCTCGGCTGCGGAGTTAATTACATTATTAATTATTTCGTCTGAAATGGGCTATCTCAAACAGGAAATATCTTTCCCTTTTATTCAGCAAAGTGAAAATATTTGTAAAATGCTTCACAAACTCATTTAAGCCCGAAAACCCAAATATCTAACACCCAATACCCAAAATCCAATACCCACACCATGTTTTCGATTTTCAAAAAAAAACAATCCTTTATACCTGACTTTTCCCACTTGGTCGTTGATTTTCATTCACACCTCATTCCGGGCATTGACGATGGGGCGGATACGATGGAAACATCTTTACATTTGATACGCGGCTTACAAGCATTGGGTTATAAACAACTTTTTACTACACCTCATGTAATGTCCGATTTATATCCAAATACCAAGGCGGTGATTCTGGACGGATTACAGAACTTGCAAAAAGCAGTAAAAGAGGCTGGAATAGCAATAGAAATCGGCGCGGCGGCAGAATATTACATGGATGAACATTTTGATAATATTATAAAAAGTGATGAACTGTTGACTTTGCCGGGCAATCATGTGCTGGTAGAAATGTCATTTGTGACGGCGCCACCCAATTTATTTCATCATATTTTTAAATTACAAACAAAAGGTTACCATCCAATCTTAGCGCATCCAGAGCGGTATCTATTTTTGAAAAAGAATTTTGAGGAGTATAGTCGCCTGAAAGAATATGGATGTAAATTTCAACTAAACATACTCTCCCTGATCGGACATTATGGCAAGCCAGTGCAAGAAACGGCTTATAAGTTGTTGAAAAATAAAATGATTGATTATTTGTGTACCGATTTACACCATCAACGCCATATTGAGTTATTACACATTGCATTAAAAGATAAAAAAATACAGGAAATTTTGTCTACTTACGAGTTTGCTAATGCCCAACTTACGGACAATGAAACCTATAAGGTTTCTAAAATTTTATAGGTTTGTGGCAAAATCTATTTACACAATTTAATAAGCACCTCCATGCAATTATACCGCAGTCTGTTACCATATATTTCTTTATTACTTATTGCTACGCTGTTTCATAGCTGCACCACGCACAAGGAATTGGTCAATTTCAATGAAGGAGCGGAGTTTTCGGCGACCCCGGAAGTAATGGATTCGGTTCCTGCTTTAATTATTCAACCCGCCGATGCGCTTGCCATTCAAGTGGAAGTCGTCGTGCCGGAGCGCATTGTGCCAACGTTTAGTGCCAGTGCAGGCAATGAATCAACTATAGCAAATAGTTATGTAGTAAGCCCCGATGGTTACATTACATTTCCCACGCTTGGGGAGATAAAAGTAGCAGGACTGACGCTCCAAGAAGTAAAAAAAATAATGACAGCCGAACTAAAAAGTACGCTGCAAGACCCCGTAGTAAATGTACGCCTACTTAATTTCCGATTTACGGTGCTGGGAGAGGTTGGCAGACCCATGACTTTTGCTGTGTCGGAAGAAAAAATTACGATCATTGAAGCATTAGGAATGGCAGGGGATTTGACCAATTACGGCAACCGTTCCAATATTTTAATTGTACGCGAACAGGATGGTAAAAGGGAATACGGACGAGTTAATTTACGATCCCGACAATTATTTGATTCGCCTTATTATTACTTGCGCCAAAATGATAAAATCTATATAGAGCCTACGAAAGCGAAAACGTCCATTATATCCGATCAGACTACTAAAATTCTGTCGTGGACAGGTATCGGTTTTACAGCTATTAACTTGATTGCTATTTTTCTTGTGAGATAAGTACAGCAGAATATTAATTTTTTATGCTGCTTTTATTAAAGTAAAAAAAATAAGGCTCAATTACGGTTTCAAGTTGTTGTCGTAAATTTGGACTAAAGTCCAATATGTGGGTTGCTTTTAACCCCGCCATGAATGGCGGGGTAACTATAAAACGTTGACAATCAGTTGCCCCGCGCTTCAGCGCGGGGATAAAAACAGGGTAATAGTTTGGCTTTAGCCCAACATTAAAAAAGCAACTTGGAATCATAATAGAACAAAAATTAATTTACAACCTTCGGTTCAACCTGTACCACATAATAGAACACGGATTTGCATTCCGACAGTGGTCGGGACGACGGATTGGTACAGATTTTGGCTTATCAATTGCCCTAAACTATCCGTATGGATTGTTCCGATCCAAAAGGAGCGTGCTAAAAATCCGTTTTAATCTGTCGCATCCGTGCAAATCCGTGTTCTATCACGCCACACGAGTTCAACCGATTACAATAAATATCACATCAAAACAAATTTACCACATTGAACTCAAATACTCACGCTAACGGCGTACCAAGCGTACAAGACGCATTCGTAGAGTCCGGTAAAGCGATAGATATGCGGCTCTTGCTGTCAAAATATCTATTGCAATATTGGTATCTCTATGTCATTGGCTTGGCAATTGCACTTAGCATCGCATACATCCAACTGCGATATGCCACTTATCAATATCAAGTAAGAAACACGGTATTGATAAAAAATCCGGAGAGCGGCTCCGAGCGGCTATCGCCTGAAAATCTGTTGGGAGACCTGGGGCTGCCCGGAAATACCAACAATGTGCAGAATGAAATGCAGATATTGAAGTCGCGCACCTTGATGGAAGAAGTCGTCCGGCGGTTGAAAATAAATACCATCTACGAGATGGAGGGACGGTTCAAAGATAGCGAGCAATACTTAGGCAGCTTGATTTTGTTGGATACGTTTTCGTTGGCGGAGGATTTAGAATATGCAGTTTTAGAAATTCCAAAAATAAACGACACCCATAGCTTCGTCCTACAGCAAGGCACTAAAACGATGACGGTTGCATTTGGCGATACGGTACGTTTGGACAATGGAATGTTTGTATTTCGGAACAATTTTACAGAAGTGCCGCCCATTTTGAAATTGACGATCCGCATCGTACCTACTTTAGCGATTGCACAGGATTATTCTTATCGCTTGCAAATAAGAACCGCCGAGGAATCTTCCAGCGTATTAGAAATCTCCTTGAAAGACCCCGTGCCGCAGAAAGCTGCCGATATTGTAAATACGCTCATTACAGTTTATAATGAACAAGAGATTGAAGACCAAAATGAGGTAGCCAATAATAGTTATGCTTTTATCAATGAACGCTTGCAATTTCTCACCGCAGAACTCTCGGATTCAGAAGGCTCTATCGAATCATTCAAATCTAAAAACACGGTTTCGACGGATGTAACTGCCAATGTCGGGCTCTATTTGTCTGAATTTAATGAAAATGATAACAAGCTCGCCCAACTCGACTTGCAAGACGGCGTGATTCGGAGTATCGAATCGCAATTGACATCAGATAAAAATACGTATGATTTGTTGCCTATTAATTTTACAGTAGAAAATGCTAATTTAGTAGAGCAAACCAATCAATATAATAAAGGTATACAAGAGCGAAGAAGTTTGTTGAGTACCACGATTAAAGAAGGTCACCCGCTGATTAGACAAATAGATGATAAATTAGCAGATACTAAAGTAGTGATGCTCAGTACGATACGGAATCACAAAGCCAATATGCAAAAAAACGTCCAGGCGTTAAAGGTAAAAAATCAACAATTGCAAGGAAAACTGCGTACCATCCCAAGTATTGAGCGAGACCTGTTGGAAATCACCCGTCAGAAAGATATAAAAGAAAATCTATATTTATACCTCTTACAAAAGCGGGAAGAATCAGCGCTGACGATGGCGATGACCGTCTCTAATGCCCGCATGATTGATGCCGCACTGCCCGCCGGAGGACCCATAGAGCCGAAGCCGCGTATGATTTATACCATTGCCATGTTGTTGGGTTTAGGTCTACCTTTTGGAATGGTTTTATTAGCCAATTTTTTGAATGACAGCGTACAGTCGGCAGAGGATATCAAGCAGGCTACAGCGGCACCGATACTCGGCGGCATCAGTCATAGTACCACCAAAAAGAATATTGTCGTCAGTAAAACGAGTCGTTCTGCTATCGCCGAAATGTTCCGCATGATTCGTACTAATTTGCAGTTTTTGAATGCGGGACAAGCAAAACAAACCCTCTTGGTCACCTCCAGCACCAGCGGAGAAGGTAAAACCTTTATAACCGTCAACTTGGGCATGAGCATCGCGCTTTCCGGTAAAAAGACAGTGTTAGTCGGTTTTGATTTGCGCAAGCCAAAAATGATTCGGTATTTAGAAAAAGAGGGAATGTTACAAGGTATTAGTAGTTATTTAATAGGAGAAGTTGATATAGAAGAGATTGTGCTACCTTCCGACATTCATCCTGACTTATATTTTGTGCCAAGTGGACCGATTCCGCCCAATCCGGCAGAACTCATTTTACAAGACCGTACCAAGTTTTTGTTTGATTATTTACAAGCAAATTTTGATACGGTGCTGATAGATACGCCGCCGGTCGGGTTGGTGTCTGATGCGCTGTTGTTGAATCCTTACATTTCCGCCTCCATTTTTATCGTGCGATACGGGCAATCTAAAAAAGGAATGCTCAAACTTATTGATGACTTGTATCAGAATAAGAAATTAAAAAACTTGAGTATCATCTTTAATGGCATCAGATCCAAAGGCTCATATGGCGGGTATGGATATGGCTACGGCTATGGATATGGGTATTATGAAGAAGAGGCAAAAACGAAACGTAGCAGATTATTTTCTTGGAAGAAGAAAGTTTGATTTTTTGTATTGAATACTTAAAAATGCGAATATCGGGTTAACCCCGAAGGGGTGATAGACCTATAGACAATTGACAATCAGCGGGTTTTGAACCCCGACGGGGTGACACATTCTACGCAAATAGTGTCACCCCGCTGGGGTTCAAAGTAAATTTTGTCGGTTTTTTTATAAATATGCCACCCCGTCGGGGTTAATTCCATTCATTTAAAGGGGTTTTTGACCATTTTTAACCCGATATTCGCATTAAAACCATAATTATACCAGGCTTTTGAAGCGCAATTGAAATTTCAGCAGATGAAGTGGGCGTATCTTAGATAAAAAAGTGTATATTGGATAAAAATGTAGCACATGACCAGCGTGTATAAACTCAAACTTGTCGATCTTAATGAAGCACTTTTACAGGAGCTGAAGCTGCAATTTTCTAATGCAGAGGTAGAGGTACTGGTCAATGCTCCACGCGAGTGGACAGCTACAGAGGAGGATTGGTTTTGGAGTCTTATTGCACTTTTGGACTGGGATAAAGAGGGTGATGGTAACGCAGTACTTGCCCCAGCTACAACTCAGTTAGCCACTTTACCCATTCGATTCATTTTGTTGTTTACGGATATGCTTTCCCAAAAGCTCTATCATTTGGATGCACAAGTATTTGCAGCGCATATAGGGGAATATAGTTTTCGCGATGGATATTACTTTTCTGTAGATGACTTTTTATATACCCGCTGTTGTGTCGTAGCGAATGGACGGGAAACGTATGAAGCAATACTTCAGGACCCAACTCAAATGCCGGAAGAAGAAACTTTTGAGCCGTTGCTTCGGCTGGCATCGGATGCATATCTTCTAAAAACCGGTCAGCGAATGGAGTATGTGCCAGTTTATAATATCGAAACCTTCTCTAATAAAGAGGGCTGGGCGGCAACGGAAGAGGCTTGAAGCGGAAGCGAAAAAACTTTCATGGCAACAGCCGTAAAAACGAAGAGCTACATCATTTATACGAAATAATGGATGATGTTAATCAGACTACCTTCAAATATGGAATCAGCGCGGATCCAATAGATGAAGATGGACTATCACCCCGCATTCGAGGACAACTGTCGCTTTTTAATATCATTGCTGGAATGACTCGCTTTTTTGCTAAAATTCTCCTGCGCAATATCCCTGGTAGAATCAAAGCACGTGAAATAGAAGATGCCTATATCCAAGCACACCTTGAAAAACACGGAGTACGTCCTCCGGGAAATCCAATACGAAAAAATCGCAAGCAGTAGGCAAATAACTACGCCGATTGCTCCATCAATTGACCATTCAAATGCCACAAACCATTACTATATTAGAACCCGGGCGCAGTGAGAAAAACTACTGGCGGGACTTGTGGCGGCATAAGGAATTGTTTTCATTTATTCTATTAATTATAGCAGAATCATATCTATTTGTTACCCTTAGCAAGCCATGAATAAATCAGTACCTGATACCATGATTTTAGAGCAACCAATGAATACTTCAACAATTGCTAATACAGAGCAATGGGATATTATTATTACGCCTCGTCGCTCCTTATTAGACCTTAATCTGAAAGAAGTATGGCAGTATCGGGATTTGATGGTGCTGTTCGTGCGGCGCGATTTAGTTGCACAATACAAGCAAACCTTGCTCGGTCCCTTGTGGTATTTTATACAACCCTTATTTACTACGCTTATCTTTACCGTGATTTTTGGGCGATTGGCGGGCATCTCTACCAATGGTGTGCCACCGATGTTATTCTATCTGGCAGGTATTACCTGTTGGAATTATTTTGCAGAATGTTTAAATAGAACCTCCGGTACCTTTAGAGACAATCAAGGTATATTTGGCAAAGTGTATTTTCCGCGCCTGACCGTGCCCTTATCCGTCATTATTTCTAGCTTAATCAAATTTGGGATTCAATTTTTATTATTCCTTGCATTTTACGTTTACTTTTTAGCACAAGGCGCAGCCATCCAACCCAATGCCGCTATTTTATTATTTCCACTTTTGATTATACTCTTTGCAGGTTTGGGTTTAGGATTCGGATTACTCATTACCGCCATGACGACTAAATATAGAGACTTGGTATTTCTGGTACAATTTGGGGTGCAATTAGCGATGTATGCCACGCCCATCATTTACCCATTGTCCGCCGTACCTCCACAATACCAATGGTTAGTCGTACTCAACCCAATGACCAGCTTGATCGAAACTTTTAAATACAGTTTTCTCGGTCAAGGCGTATTTTCGTGGACACATTTAGCTTATAGTGCAGGTTTTACAGTCGTGTTATTATTGCTTAGCATCATCGCCTTCAATCGAACGGAGCGCACCTTTATGGATACGGTGTAGCCCAGTCAGTAGCTCAGCCTTTAGGCTGTTCCTAAAACAATTCTATGTCAAACATAGCTATCAAAGTAGAAAACCTCTCCAAGCAATACCGCCTCGGCGAAGTTGGCACTGGTACCGTTAGTCACGATCTTAATCGTTGGTGGCATCGCGTACGCGGCAAGGAAGACCCTTACTTAAAAATAGGGGAAACCAACGACCGCACCAAAAAAGGCGACAGCGAATACGTATGGGCACTCCAAGACATCAACTTTGAAGTACAACAAGGAGAAATACTCGGCATCATCGGTAAGAATGGAGCCGGTAAAAGTACCCTCCTCAAAATCCTTTCCAAAGTCACGGCTCCTACCACCGGTGCGATCAAAGCCAAGGGGAGGATTGCCTCGCTATTAGAAGTAGGTACCGGTTTTCATCCAGAACTCTCTGGGCGAGAAAACATTTACCTCAACGGCACGATACTCGGCATGACCAAAGCGGAAGTAAAAAATAAATTGGATGAAATTGTAGATTTTGCTGGGGTGGAGCGCTACGTAGATACCCCCGTAAAGCGCTATTCCTCTGGTATGATGGTACGATTAGGCTTTGCAGTAGCGGCACACTTAGAGCCAGAAATATTAATTGTGGATGAGGTGCTGGCAGTGGGAGACGCAGAGTTTCAGAAGAAAGCCATTGGGAAAATGCAAGAAGTGAGCCAAGGGCAGGGAAGAACGGTGTTGTTTGTGAGTCATAATATGGCTGCGGTGAAATCGTTATGCAAAAAAGGATTGGTGTTAGAAAAAGGTAATTCAGAATTTCTTGGAGATCAATTAAGTGCAATTTCTTATTATCAAACTGCGCAAGATGTTGAAAGTAAATTTGAATATGTAGGTGGTTTGGATAATGCTCCAGGTAATGAAAACATTCGCCTCTTAAAATTTGATGTTAAACCGCTTATTGGAGAACTGATTAGTATTTCTAGTGGATTTGAATTTGAAATTAAATTTTTCAATGCACGGGAAGGTATAAATTTGGATATTACATTTGAATTAGAAACAATTGATAATATTGTCATTTTTCATCATGGTACAATTATTTCTGGTAAAAAAGATTCGGAGAAAGGTACTTATGTGGTAAGAGGCATTATGCCATCCAATCTCCTTAATGCAGGAATATATTCATTCAATCTTATTTTTGGTGAAAATCAACGTTATGAGCTTTATAAGATTAGGAGTTTTACACAATTTGAAATATTAAATGAAATGGCTGGCAGTAATTCAAGTGCATTGCCAGGACTTATACGACCCCATATTACTTATAATAGTTATTTTCTCCAAGAAGTTTAATTATAGTTTTGCAGCCTGAAATAATAGCATTACCAAAGATTCACGATGAACGAGGCAATCTATCTTTTATTCAATACGTACAGTCTATTCCATTTAGTATTGAGAGGGTTTACTGGATTTATGATGTGCCAGGAGGAGAAAAACGTGGAGGACATGCCTTTAAGACTAATCATGAACTTATTGTAGCGATCTCCGGCAGTTTTGAAGTAGAAACCCAAGACGGACAACAAAACCAGTTATTTCAGCTCAATCGCTCTTATTATGGCTTACTAATACCAGCAGGCTACTGGCGCGAGATAAAAAACTTTTCAACCAATTCCTTTTGTTTAGTATTAGCTTCCACAACTTATAATCTTGACGACTACATACGCGACTTTGATGCATTTTTGGAATTCCGCCGAGTTACTTAAAATTTCTACGGTATATCATTGTGATTTAATTGAATTACCGAAAATCTACAGCAATACTGGAAGTTTGACAGCAGTCAACAGCAAATTAGAAATTCCCTTTTCTATCAAAAGGGTTTATTATTTATATGATATCCCCAGTGGAGAATCAAGAGGCGGACACGCACACAAAGAATTGTATCAAATAGTCATTGCAGCAAGTGGCTGTTTTGATATCATTTTGGATGATGGTAGAGTGAAACGCACCATTACACTTAATCAACCTTTTAAAGGCTTGCTTATTGTGCCGGGCATTTGGCGAGAACTCGCTAATTTTTCATCTGGAGCTATTTGTTTGGTACTTGCTTCAGAAATTTATCTGGAAGAAGATTACATAAGGGATTATAATGAATTTCAAAAATTAAAACGATGAAGCCTCAGCAATTAATTCTCTATGGTATTGGCGAAACAGCAGAGATTGCATATGAATATTTTACGCACGATTCCGATTATGAAGTCGTTGCTTTTACAGTGGACAAGCCATATCTTGACCGCGAATCCATGTGTGGTTTACCAGTTCTGCCTTTCGAGGACATAGAGCAGCAATTTTCTCCTGCTCATTTCAAAATGTTTGCTGCAGCTACTTATAATAAATTAAATCGTGTGCGGGCACGTATGTATCAAAATGCAAAAACTAAGAACTATCAAATGGCTAACTATATCAGTAGTAAAGCTTTTGTTTGGCACAATGTAGAAATGGGAGATAATGTATTTATTTTTGAAATGAATGTAGTACAACATAAAGTTAAAATTGGAAACAACGTCATATTGTGGAGTGGCAACCATATAGGGCATCAGACTGTATTGGAAGATCATGTGTATGTATCTTCACACTGCATCATTTCTGGTTTTTGCCATATTGGGGCTTACTCCTTTTTGGGTGTGAACAGCACGTTTAATGATAATATAAAGCTTGGTAAAGACAATATTGTAGGTAGCGGAGCGCTTATCGTAAAAAACACAGAGGCGGCTCAACTAATGATGGGTGCACCAGCACGACCTGCTGCTAAGACACCTTATGAAGCATTTAATGTAACGGAAGAATGGGTATGAAATTTAAAAAACAGGGACTCATTTATTGCCCATCTGGAGAGCTAGGCTGGAACAAACGTTTTTTTATGACTCCAACTCCTGTACGCCTTAATGAAGATATTATTCGCATTTATGGTGGAATGAGAGATGAATCAGGGGCAAGCAGAATAGGCTACATAGATGTGGGTGCAGAGAACCCATCTAAGGTTTTAAAAATTTCTAATAAGCCCTGTTTAGACCTGGGGAAACCCGGTACTTTTGATGATAATGGGGTTATACTAGGGTCTTTAATTATGGAAGACAATCATATTAAAATGTATTACGTTGGCTTTCAGTTGGTAAGCAAAGTAAAGTTTTTGGCTTTTAGTGGGCTGGCAATTAGCGAAGATGGAGGAGATACTTTTCGGAGGTATTCGGATTCACCTATCTTTGATCGGCGTAGCGATGAAATATATATTCGTGCTATCCATTCTGTTATTAAAGAGGAAAATGGTTACCGTATTTGGTATTCGTATGGAAATGCCTGGCAGCTAATTAATAATATTTCTTATCCTGTATATAAAATTAGAACAGTTAATTCTGTAGATGGAATCCATCCAAATTTGGATACTCAAAAAGATTGTATTGATGTGCAGGAAGATGAATACAGAATTGGCAGACCGACAGTTTTCAAAGAAGATGGACTTTATAAAATGTTTTACACCCGTGACACACTCTCCAAAATATATAGCCCTGGAATAGGCATTTCAAACGATGGGTTTAATTGGCAGCGTACAGATTTTGATTTTGATTTCAAACCTTCACCTAACGGTTGGGATTCTCAGATGGTGTGTTATCCAATTCTGATTAAAGGCAAGAAAGAGGAATACTTAATATATTCCGGTAATAATATGGGCGAAAGCGGAGTAGGATATGCAATTAGAGAATAATTTAGTTGTTAAAAGATATACGTTTGAATATCATACAAATTGGAATGATTTTATTCAAACTTCCAAAAATGGTACTTTTCTCTTCCACCGCGATTTTATGGAATACCATGCAGATCGCTTTATTGACCATTCATTATTGATATTTCAAGAAGACAAATTACTCGCACTTTTTCCAGCAAATGAGCAACTATCCGTAATTCAGTCGCACGGCGGCTTGAGCTATGGCGGTATGATTTTAGGATTTCCAATTGGCGCATCAGCGACGCTTCAAATTTGGGAGCATATATGCGGCTATTATAAAAAAAACGGCTTTGAAGAAATTATATATAAAACTATTCCAAAAATTTATCATCGCTATCCAGCAGAAGAAGATTTATATGCGCTTTTTCGTACAGGTGCACAATTGTACCGTCGAGATATTACATTTACCATTGAAAATATTAAGCGCCCTAAGCTTAGTAAAGGTCGAAAGTGGCTATTAGCAAGGGCGAAAAAATGTGGAGTGACTGTACGCGAACAATCAGATTTTAGTGCATTCATGGAACTTGAAACTGAAAATTTAAAAAAACGCTACCAAACAAAGCCAGTTCATACAGGCGAAGAAATGAATCTATTACATAGCAGTTTCCCTGAACAAGTAAATCTGTTCGAAGCTGTGGGTGAGCATGGGCAGTTACTGTCAGGTTTAGTACTTTTCATCACTGATGAAGTAGCACATGCTCAATATATTGCTTCATCAGAAGAAGGTAAAGATGCAGGTGCTTTCGATTTAATTGTTGACTACGCTCTGCAACGTTACCAACATTTGAAGTATTTCGATTTCGGAATTTCAACTGAACAAAACGGGCAATACCTAAATGAAGGACTTGCTGCTTATAAAGAAAGTTTTGGTGCGCGCGGAACGGTCTGTGATTTTTACATACAAAAACTTTAGCTTTGATAGTACCATTTTTAGATTTAAGTGCCGTTAATGCTCCTTATCGCGAAGAATTAAAAGAAGCATTTGCTCGCGTTTTGCATAGAGGTTGGTTTATCGCTGGCGCTGAATTGGAAGCGTTTGAGCAGGAATTTGCCCAATTTTGCCAAACTAAATATTGCGTCGGAGTTGCCAATGGATTAGATGCGCTTATCCTTATTTTGGAAGGCTATAAATTGATGGGCAAATTAAAAGAGGGCGATGAAGTAATTGTACCTGGCAATACTTTTATAGCAAGTATTCTAGCAATTTACAAAGCAGGGTTAAAACCTATACTTGTTGACCCGGAAGAAACTTCTTATAATTTATCCCTCGAAAATGTACACCTTGTTACAACCAATAAAACGAAAGCCATCATGGCAGTACATTTATATGGTCAGTGCGCGGATGCCATTAGATTAAGGGAATTTTGTGACCAAAATGGATTGCTGCTTATTGAAGATGCAGCACAGGCACATGGAGCAATTATCGAAAATAAAATAGCGGGCTCTATTGGGCATGCAGCAGGCTTTAGTTTTTATCCAGGAAAAAACCTGGGAGCATTAGGGGATGGGGGTGCTATTACTACCAATGACGCAGAACTTTATAATATTTTAATGGCTTATCGGAACTATGGCTCTGAAAAAAAGTATCACAATAAATATAAAGGTCTAAATAGCCGGCTGGATGAAGTACAGGCTGCTCTGTTAAGAGTAAAATTAAAATATTTGTCACAGGATAATAAAATACGTAATCAATTAGCTACACAGTATAAAACTTACATTCAAAATCCTCTGATAACCTTACCTAACGTACTGCAAGATCGTTGTCATGTTTGGCATTTATTTGTTGTGCGGTGTAAACAACGCGACGAATTAGCAACTCACTTAAGGGAACAAGGTATTCACACTGCTATACATTATCCAGTCTCTCCCAATCGTCAGGAGGGATACCCAGAATTGCAAAACGCATTTATCCCTTTATCAGAACGTTTGCATGAGGAAATATTGAGTCTTCCAATGAGTCCAGTACATTCTTCAGACGAAGTGCAGTACGTATCATATGTAATTAACGAATTTAATCTAAAAAAAGCAATTACTGATAATCAATATTTTTTCTAAAAATTAGAAAAAGGAAAAGACGAATAGCTTTATTATCTACTAAAATGTATAGTCGAATTATTAATAAGATTATTAATGTAAGCCATAAAAAACTCAAAAGAGATTGGTGGCTATACAAAAAATTAATTAGGCGTACTTTAAAAGAAAGAAATATTGAAGAGTCATTTCGCCTGCTAGAAAATATGAGTTATTATGCTTATAAATATAATTTTATTCCCAGCTTTTCGGATTTAAAGGTTGAAGAATCTATAGACGCTCTAACAAAGATGTGCGTTGAACCCATTCAGTCAATAGACCCTATTCAAAACCGTTTAATCTTTTACGATTACTTTTGTCTAGAAAATCGAGGTTTTACAGAAGTTTATATTGATTATTTTGTACGCGCAGGTCTGGATTTCTTATATATTGTAGGGCAAGAAGATCAGTATAATGAAAATAACTACATTATTAAAAAGATAAAGCTCTACGAGAAAAGTAGCGTATATGTTATTCCAAAAAACTTCTCTCGTCAAGAACAAGTTAACAGTGTATTAACAAAAGTTTTACTGTTTCGACCTTCAAAATTGTTTATTCACAACTCACCCTGGGATATTTTATCTTGTTGCTTAGGAGTAGCTCTGAGAAATAGTAACATTCACTCATATCTAATTAACATTACCGATCATGCGTATTGGTCTGGGAAATGCGCATTTGACTACGTTATTAATTTTAGAAAGTACGGTTACATACTAGATCGAGATTATAGAAAGATTCCTACAGAAAAATTATATCTTATACCTACACCTCCATATCAGGGACGTGAGGAGCCATTTCAAGGTTTTCCCATAAATACAGCTAATAAAGTGATTGGTTTCTCGGGAGGATCTTTTTACAAAATCTTAGATGAAGAAAAAACTTTTTTGAATTTATTGAAAAATGTTATTGAAAATAATTTAAATTTTATTTTCCTCTTTGCAAATATTGGAGGGGATATATATTTGGAGGATTTCATTAATGATAATAACTTACAAGGCAGATTTATTTTATTGGGTAACAGAAAAGATATCAATGAAGTTTTTAAAAACATAGACATATATTTTAATACCTATCCCTATGGTGGGGGAATGATGATAGAGTATGCACGATCAAACCATAAACCAATTATAGCTTATCATGATTCTAAATTAATTTATACAAGAATTGATTACGTAATAGATAAATATTTGCCTGATAAATTTCTAATATCAAATTTATCAGAGTACCTATCAATGAGTAGTAAATTAATTCAAGATGAGGATTTTCGTAAGAATTATACAAAGGAATTAGTAGATGGAGAAAACAAAAAAGAACGTTTTGAAATAGGAATTACTCAATTACTTAATGGCCCTCCAATTAATAATGATGAACTCGGCAATAATCATATTGCGATAAATTTAAGTGCCATTGTTAATTTTCATATAAAAAGTGATACTCTTTATTATAAAGAGTATTTGGAAATTATAAATAAAGGATTTAAAAATTTAAATATGTTTTATAAATCACTATTTGTGTATTTACCTAAATTTTTTGTGCGAATAGCCTCCCATTCGTTTTATAGTGCTATGAAGGGGATTTTTAAAAGGCTTCTGTACAGTGTTATAAAAAAAATCTATCCAATAGTAGATCAAATAAAAAAAGAAAGAGAATTGTATAGCTATGAAATGCTATTACAAAAATTTCAAAGGCACGGTAAGAACTGTAAAATTGATTTGCCAGCTAAAATATATAACCCTCAATATATTCAAATAGGTGATAATTTTTATAGTTTATATAATCTAAGGCTTGAAGCGTGGGATGAATATGAAGGAGAAAAATTCAGTCCGAGCATAGAAATTGGCAATAATGTTTCCGTTGGGACAGATTGTCATATAGGGGCAATTAACAAAATTATCATTGGCAATAATGTTCTGATAGCGAGTAGGGTATATATATCTGACCATTTTCATGGTTCTACTTCTCAAGAAGCGCTATCTCTTCCACCTTCCAAACGCCCACTAGTTTCTAAGGGAATCGTGGTAATTGAAGACAATGTCTGGATAGGAGAAGGGGTGTGTATACTACCAAGTGTCAGAATAGGAGCAAATTCAATAATAGGAGCAAATGCTGTTATAACAAAGGATGTACCTGCTAACGCTGTCGTAGGGGGTATTCCTGCAAAAATCATTAATATACTTTCATAATGTACTTCAATAATCTTCTTTTGATTATAATTATAACAAAAATAATCAATTAGTTCATTTAACCTGGTCATAAAATTTAAAAAATGCGCCCCATCGCCATACACCTCCCCCAATTCCACCCAATCCCCGAAAATGACGAATGGTGGGGCAAAGGATTTACGGAATGGACAAATGTAACTAAAGCAAAACCGCTATTTAAAGGGCACTATCAGCCACATTTACCGGCAGATTTAGGCTTTTATGATTTACGCTTACCAGAAGCCCGCCAAGCACAGGCAGACTTAGCAAGAGAATATGGTATTTATGGCTTCTGCTATTACCATTATTGGTTTAATGGGCGTAGAATTTTAGAAAGACCTTTTCAAGAAATATTTGAATCAGGGAAACCAGATTTTCCTTTCATGCTATGCTGGGCAAACGAAAACTGGACCAGAAGATGGGACGGAGGGGATGAGACGGTACTTTTGGAACAGTCTTATTCTAAAGAAGATGCTTACAACCACATTAAGTACTTAATTAATGTTTTCAAAGACGACAGGTACATCAAAATAAACGGTAAGCCTGTTTTTGCTTTTTATAGATCAACGATTATTCCGAATCTTTCTGAATACCTATCCATTTTTAGAGAAGAAGCTGCAAAAGAAAATATGGAGTTGTATTTGTGTAGGTTTGAAAGTTTTGGAATAGGTGGAAAAGAGGCTTCAAAAGAATTTAACGCAGCTATAGAATTTCAGCCTTTTAGTTATATGTTTGGGGAATTTATAAATATTAAATCTTTAGAATATAGCAGAAACTTGAAAGAGAGAGTTATAAATAAATTGTTAAAACACATTGGATTTCAAGAAAAAGTTAAAAATAAGATATTTGAATATTACAATAGGGTAGATTACGACGCCTATATAGATTTTGTATTGAAAAACTACAAGCATCCTACTGATTACAGACGTTATCCTTGTGTCACGCCGGGCTGGGACAATACGGCAAGAAGAAAAAATAAATCGTTTCTTTTTAAAGAAAATAATCCACAGAAATTTGGAGAATGGACGAGCTTTCATAAAAATAATTTTATCCCATATAGTGATGAAGAAAACTTAGTGTTTGTAAATGCTTGGAACGAATGGGCAGAGGGCAATCATTTAGAACCTTGTAGGAAGTGGGGCTTACAATTTTTAGAAGCATTTGAAACCAATATTAAATAACTTAAAATGATTTCTGTAATTATTCCTAATTATAACCACGCTCCCTATCTAAAACAGCGTATTGATTCTGTTTTAAACCAAACTTATCAAGACTTTGAAGTCATTTTATTAGATGATTGTTCTTTAGATAGTAGTAAGGAAATCATTGAAGCCTATAGAAATCATCCTAAGGTTAGTTATATCATATATAATCAACACAACAGTGGAAGCCCCTTTAAGCAGTGGAATAGAGGGGTGAGATTAGCAAAGGGAGAGTATATTTGGATCGCTGAAAGCGATGACTATAGTGAAAGCAACTTTTTAGCTGCACTCATTCCTGCGCTAGATTTATATCATTCGGCAGCATTAGTATACTGTTTATCAAAAGATATAAATGAAACTGGACAGGAAGTAACCGAGACAGGTTGGTGGATGAAGGATTTAGATCCTATAAAATGGACTAAAGATCATTACCAAAATGGCAAGCAAGCTTGTGAGCGGTATTTTATACATAAGAATATTGTACCTAATGCCAGTGCGGTGGTATTTAGAAAATCTGTATTTGATGAAATCGGTGGAGCACCTGAGTATATGACCATGTGCGGAGATTGGTGGGTTTGGATAAAAATGCTTATTAAAAACGATTATTTTTATTCAGCAGCGGGATTAAATTACCAGCGCACCCATACTAATACTACCAGAAATGTAAACAGTATTGATAAAAAATTAAAAAAAATTAAAGAAGAATTGAGTATATATTACTTACTTGAGAAACACTTTGAAAGCTCACTTGCCGAAAATACTCGAGAGGAAGACTTATACAGATTATGGATACAACTTCAAGAGCGTAAAAAAACGTTCTCTTCTTTTTATAAATTACCTTCTTATACCTACCCTTTGGCATTAAAATACTTATCATTGGCATTTTATTTTAACGTAGAGCGAATTTATGCTTTCTTCAAGCGCAGCATACACAACTATCAATAAGTAAATGAAGATTCTCTTTGTAGCCATGCCATTTAGTATTCATACAGCAAGATGGATCACACAATTAAAAGACTCGAAGTGGGAGATCCACCTATTTTCTTCAATGGATCAACGTGATTTACATCCTACTTTACGTGGAGTAACCTATCATGAAAATTTCTTTGAATTTAATGGAAAAAGGATTAGAGACAATAAGTATGTTCCAATACAACTACCTTTGTTATCTTTTATAAAAAATAGCACCCTAAAAAAAATAATTTATAAAGCAACACGGGTATTAAAAATTAGAACAACCAGAGCTACACTCTTAGAAAAAGTGATTAAAAAAGTTCAGCCGGATATTATCCATACTTTGGAAACACAACACGCTGGTTATCTTACAAGTACCGTAAAAAAAAAATGGGATAAAAATTTCCCAGTTTGGATCCATTCCAATTGGGGTATTGATCTTCATTTTTTTGGCAAACTCAAAGAACACATTCCATTGATTGAACAAACCTTATCGTATATAGATGTCTTTATTACAGAAGGAAAACGAGACGCGGAACTGGCAAAGGAATTTGGATTCCAAAAAGAAATATATAGTTTTCCAAGTGTCGGAGGTGGTTTTCATATTCCACCATCACATGGAAAGCCTACCTCCCAGCGAAAAAAAATCCTTGTAAAAGGAATGCAGGACATCGTAAGGAGAGGTCTGGTAGCACTCAGGTCTTTGGAAAGATGCGTAGACTTATTGAGCGACTACGAAATTATTCTTTATAGTTCTGATGAAATAACGAAAGCTGCCGCAGCACTATTTGAATGTAATACCGGCAAAAAAATCAATATTCTTGATTATGTCAATCAGGAAGAAATGCTAAAACTCAACAATGAAGCCAGAATAAATATATGTATTAATAAGAGCGATGGATTACCCAATGCCATGCTGGAAGCTATGATTATGGGCGCATTCCCTATCCAGTCCGATACTTCCTTATCTGATGAATGGATAAAGCATGAGGTAAATGGACTAATTGTTCCGCCAGAAGATCCAGATATAATTGAAATAGCAATCAGAGAAGCTTTGCAAAATGATTCTCTTGTAGATCAAGCTGCATTTATAAATTATAAATTAGTACAAGAGAACCTGAACTACGCTTACATTAACGCAAGGATAAATAAGATGTATGAGGAGGTTTTAAATAATAGTAAATCTCATCCTGTTAAGCTAAATAGTAAATGATTAACGTAACCAAGCCTTATCTGCCTGACTTTCAAGAATATATAGCCTATTTGCAAGGTATTTGGGAACGCAATCACCTTACTAATCATGGACCATTAGTAAATGAATTAGAAGAAAAGTTAAAGGAATATTTAGGCGTAAAACATTTTTTCTTTGTCAATAATGGTACCATCGCTTTGCAAATTGCTATCAAAGCATTGGAGCTGGAAGGGGAAATTATAACGACCCCTTTTTCTTATGTAGCTACCACTTCTTCCCTTGTTTGGGAACACTGCAAGCCTGTTTTTGTGGATATTAATAATAGTAATTATACAATAGATGCCCATAAAATAGAGGAAGCCATAACACCAGCAACAAAGGGAATATTGGCTACACACGTCTATGGGCTTCCGTGTGAGGTAGAAAAAATAGAAAATATCGCCAGTAAGTATAAGCTTAAAGTAATATATGATGCGGCTCATGCTTTTGGCGTAGAATATAAGAATAAAGGCATTGTAAATTATGGAGATATTTCAACGCTAAGTTTTCATGCGACTAAGCTTTTTCATACGGTAGAAGGTGGTGGTATCGCTACCAATGATGACCAATTGGCGCACCGCATCGCTTATATGCGTAACTTTGGACACAAAGGACAAGAAGATTTTTGGGGATTGGGGATAAATGGTAAAAACTGTGAATTTCATGCAGCGATGGGCTTGTGTATTTTACCGAAAATAAAAGAAATCATTACAAACAGAAAGCATCTTTCAGAACTCTATACTACCTATCTGACACAGTCCAATCTACCAATCCTATTTCCAACAACAACAGAAGATTTATTGTATAATTACGCGTATTATCCAGTGTTATTTGAAGACGAACAACAGTTATTATCCGTGCGAGATAGTCTGAATGCGCATTACATTTATCCTCGGCGGTATTTTTATCCTTCTCTCCATCATTTGCCCTATGTACAACAAGGGCGCGAAATGCCCGTTTCAGAGTCTATTTCAAAAAGAGTACTTTGCCTACCACTTTTTTCAGGTTTGGAGGACGATTCCGTTAGGCGAATTTGTAATGTAATTGCTGACGTGTTAATTCATTCCTCGTAACATGAATAACGCTCAGTTAGTAATACCAAGCCTTACCGGATTACGACAAATAGCTGCTTTTTTTGTTGTCCTTCATCATTTAGTGCCCGAAACTTCCAATGAATATATCAATGGCTTATTGAGAGAATTAAATGTTGGAGTTACTATGTTTTTTGTTTTAAGCGGCTTTTTAATTTCTTACCGATATTTTGATAATTACAAATCAGATTTTATTTGGACGAAAAAATATGTTGTTAGACGTTTTGCAAGAATTTATCCTATGTATTTTTTGGTTACTAGCGTGATATTTTTGAATGAAGTTAGAACTAATTCCCAAAGTGGATATGATATTTTTATAAGTTATATACTAAACATTAGCTTTTTAAAAGGCTTCTCAGACAAATATGTTTATTCAGGAATAGCTCAAGGATGGACATTAACAGTAGAAGAATGCTTTTATATTTTAGCTCCAATACTATTTTATCTTTTTCATAATAAAAAATCTTTACTTTTCCTGATGCCACTGCTCATTTTTGCTACAGGTTTTCTTTTTGAAAGAACTAATCTGATGAGCCATAATTCCATATTAATCAATACAATATTTGGACGAATTTTTGAATTTTTTGTTGGAATAATGGCGTTTTTGATATTCAAATCATATTCAAATCATATTCAAATCATATTCAAATCATGTTTGACTGTAATGTCAATTTTTTTATTCATGATTTTGATAAATATTCAAGTATTATTTATTCAAGATGATTTGCATAAATATGCAGTTCAGTCTTTTACAGGTTGGATGATAAATAGTTTTTTAATCTCTAGTTCGGTAGCACTTTTGATTCTGGGTTTGGCAACAGAAAAAACTTTACTAAATAAAATATTGAGTAGTAATTTGTTTCAAATCTTAGGGAAGAGTAGCTATACTTTGTACTTAGTCCATTGGGGCATATTCTCGTATCTGTTGGGCATAATGACAGGGAATAATACTATATTGTTGATAATAGCTGTACAAATATTAGCCATACTTCTTTGGCGTTTTATTGAAGAACCTCTTAATACTAAGATTAGTAACTATTTTATTAAGTGAAAGTAAGAGATCTGCTCATAGCTGGCGCAGGAGGGCATGCGGTCGAAATATTGAGTGTACTGCAAGAAATAAATACAGAAGCCGAAGTTTATTTTTTTGATGATTATAACCTGAAAGTTGATTTTTTATTCGGACAGTATAAGATTCTTCATTCCACAGAAGAAGTTGCTACTTATTTCATTCAAGATTCAGCATTTGTGTTGGGAACCGGCTCGCCTAAATCCAGGGATATTTTGTATCATAAACTAACAAGTTTGGGAGGTAGGGTAAAGTCAGTTATTGCTGCTTCCGCTATTATCGGAACATACGAAGTTTTTTTGGGAGAAGGGATTAATATCATGCCATTTGCTGCTATTACACAGCGGGTATCAATAGGCAAAGGCAGCTTAGTTCATATGCACGCCAGCGTTCATCATGATAGTGAAGTGGGCATATTTTGTGAATTATCTCCAGGTTGCCGGATACTTGGAGGCGTTAAGATAGGAAATTATGTTTCTGTTGGTTCAAATGCAGTTATTCTACCCCAAGTCAATATTGGGAATTATGCAGTAATAGGTGCAGGTGCAGTCGTTACAAAAGATGTAGCAGAAGGGCAAACAGTAGTAGGTGTGCCTGCAAAAGAAGTAAAGAAAAAGTGAAAGCAGCAATCAGCAAATACGCGCCCAATTGGTCAAAAAAAGTATATCGCCTGATTAAATACAAAAAGGAGCGAAATAAGTCGCAGCGAGAAGTGCATATTAAGAGGGGACAAGATAAGCAGCTTGTTACAAATTATAATCCCTCCGCAAAAAAGTTAATCGTTTTTATAATACCGGGAGCTGACTGGGCAACTGGGAAAGATAAAATTTCCGGCGGTACGATCTCCATTGTTTCTTTGTGTGAGGAAACAGCTAAAATAAAACATATCCACGATAGTGAAGTTATCATGTGTACCTGGCGGGAAGATCATCTTTTTCTAAAACATACGATGTTTGAAAATCAAACCCATATTTTTCGATATGAACAAATAGCGACTTACTTTACAGAATTAGAAGAAATATTGATTCATGTGCCGGAGTTTATGATTGAACATATTACGAATAGATTGACTTCTAAAGATTGGACATTTTTTCAAAGACTTGAAAAGGTACATATTAATATCATGAATCAAAATATCCGGCTGATGCCGGATGTAAAGATTATACAGCACTTATTACAAATAACACCTCAAGTAACCATTACTACTGCTCATCAACGGTATTGTACACTCGCATATCGGGCTTATTACAACTTGCCTATTCATAAATTTTCGGTTTGGATTAGCCCGGAACAATATCAATTTAAAAAATGGGCAGCTAAAAAACAATTAATAGTTGTATCGCCAGATGAACATCCTTTGAAAGAAAAAGTGCTGGAAAAACTGAAAAACAGGACAAATTTAGAGGTGAGAATTATTAAAGATTTGACCTACGAACAATATAAAGCATTAATAGCAGAGGCAAAATGGTCTTTAACTTTTGGAGAGGGGTTGGACGGATATTTCATAGAGCCGGTATTTAGTGGCGCTATTAGTTTTGCTGTTTTTAACGAACTGTTTTTTACAGAATCTTTTCAGGGATTAAGAACAGTCTATTCATCTTATGAAGAACTTTTAAGTAGAATCGTAGAAGATATTCAGGCATTAGACAATCAAGTTGAATTTTATCTTTATCAAAAGGAAGAATTTAATATGTGCGCCCAACTTTATAGCTATGAAAATTATCGCAAAAATATAGAAGCTTTTTATAAGTATGAGTATACTTTTGAATAGCCAACCATTGATTACTGTGATTACAGTATCCTACAATTCAGCACTTTATATACGGGAAACTATCAAAAGTGTTTTGACTCAGACGTACGAACATATAGAATACATCATTGGGGACGACTGCTCAAATGACAATACCTGGTCCATTATTAATGAGTATAAAGACCCTCGTATAATAAAATATACAAACGCCGTTAATATTGGGGAGTATCCAAATAGAAATAAAGCACTTCATTTAGCTACAGGAGCCTATCTAATATTTATTGATGGGGATGATATCATGTTTGAGCACGCATTAGCTACTTTTGTTCATTATGTGAAACAATTCCCAGAAAGTGGTATGTTTTTCAGCCGAAATTGGGATTACCGATTGCTGCCGCCAGTCAAATTAGACCCAATAACGATGTATCGGTTTCACTTTTTTGACAACAGTATTATTGGTGGCAACTTCACTAAAGTTTTATTTAAAACGGAACCGTTACAAAAAGAAAAACTATCGGAAACGATTCGTACCGGAGATACCTTTATTCAACTCAAACTTGCGCAAACCAACGCAGCCGTTGTCATTCCAGAAGGGTTGACCTGGTGGAGAAGAAGAGCAGGGAACGCTACCTCTCAAATTTTTAAAGACAAACGTTATATCGCTGAATCCGTTAATTTTGAGCTGCGTTTACTTGCCGAGGGATGTCCTTTACCAAAGGAAGAAATAGAGCAGGCGAAAATAAATGTTTATGGTGTTTACTTACGCATTTTGTGTAAAATGCTTTTAAAAGCGAAGTTCAGCGAAGTCAGGTACTTGAGTAAGAAGGTTCAAATCCCTTATCCATATTACAAGTCGGCGTTTAAAAAATCGAAGCGAAATTACTATTCTTATTTATCCGGTGACCAACCTTTAACATCTAATATCTAAAATTTAAAATTTACACAGCATGAAAATTCTTATCACCGGTTCCTCTGGACTTATCGGCTCAGAGGTGTGTACTTATTTTGCCAATAAAGGATGCACCGTTTACGGAATTGACAACAATCAACGAGCTACTTTTTTTGGTCCACAAGGCGACACCCGTTGGAATCAAAAGCGCTTGGAAACTTCGCTGAAGAATTTTAATCATATAGAGATAGATATAAG
>Ga0163154_10000317_pt1 | contig 71143 bp, 60 predicted proteins | sample OliLakLV19MP9P1_FD_148649 | JGI IMG/M metagenome (GOLD analysis project Ga0163154, IMG submission 148649) | Freshwater microbial mat bacterial communities from Lake Vanda, McMurdo Dry Valleys, Antarctica - Oligotrophic Lake LV.19.MP9.P1 | ecosystem: Environmental > Aquatic > Freshwater > Lake >... | reverse complement strand
GGGCGTATCATGCAGCGGCGGCGGCTTGGACGCGGCAGCGAAGCGGTTGATCGAATTCAGCAGCAGCATGTACGAATCGACATCGCGCAGCCCGCCGCTCAGGTCGATGTATTGGCGCGCCGCCAAATCGCCTTTGACGGTGAAGCGGCGCTGGACCAGCACCCCTAACACGGGACGCTGTAGGCGCTGCGCCTCTTGATATTCCGCCGTGCAAAAAGGCGATCCCATCGAGCGCGCCGAGATCAGGAAGATGAACACATCCGCCCAAGCGATCCGTGCGAGAATCTCGCGCCACCACACCTCACCCACATGCAGCGCCTGATCGTACCAGACCTGATCATTGCCATAAGCGGCTTTGAGGGCGTCGGCAAGTTGTTCTGCGAAAATGACATTATCGCGGCTGTAGCTGATGAATACATTGGGCATGTGCTGCCTCAGCGTTCCTGTGCGCATCGATGATAGCAGAGTATAACGCACGGTACGGGCGGCGTGCCAGCATTCGCCACCTTGAGAATCCGCCCCCCATCCCCTATACTCACTCCCCATACGGACAGGAGCGGTCTATTTTGCGCGCGATTTTCCGCCTTGCATGGCATCGATTCGGTTTGATCACGGCGGCATTGGGCGATATGCAGGGGCGCGCCATCGCTACGATCTTCTACTACACGGTTCTCGCGCCGTTCGGGCTGTTCGCCACCAGCACGCGCGATCTGCTCGATCTGAAGTCGAAGCCCGCCTGGGGCGCGCGCGAACCGGTTGACAGCCGCCTCGACGGCGCGAAACGGCAGGGATGAGCATGTATATTCTCGGTATCGCTTGCTTCTATCACGACGCCGCCGCCGCGCTGCTCAAAGACGGCGAATTGGTCGCCGCCGCGATGGAAGAACGCTTCTCGCGCAAGAAGCACGACAACGCCTTCCCCAAGCGCGCGATTGAATTTTGTCTGCGCCAAGCTGGCATCAAGGGCGAAGACCTCGATTACGTCGTGTTCTACGAGAAGCCGCTGGTCAAATTCGAGCGCATCTTGCTCTCGACGCTCGGCACCTTCCCGCGTTCGCCCGACGTGTGGCGCGACGCGATGATCAACTGGCTCAACGATAAATTGTGGGTCAAGAGCATCATCCAAAAGGAAACGGGCGTCAAATACGACCATGTGCTGTTCTGCGATCATCACATGAGCCACGCCGCCAGCGCCTTCTTCGCCAGCCCGTTCCGCGATGCTGCCGTGCTGACCGTCGATGGCGTGGGCGAATGGACAACCACCACGATTGGCACGGCGTCGAGCTATTGGGGCGCTGAAACGGGCGAGAATCGCCTCGACTTGCTGCACGAACAGCGATTCCCGCACTCCATCGGCTTGCTGTATTCGGCGTTCACGGCATATCTCGGTTTCCGTGTCAACAATGGCGAATACAAAGTCATGGGCATGGCACCCTATGGCACGCCGCGTTACGTCGATAAGGTCTACAAGCTGTTCCAGCAAGACGCCGACGGCAGTTTCCGCCTGAACATGGATTATTTCAGCTTTCACCACTCGACGGAACACAGCTACAACCACAAGTTCATCGACTTATTCGGTGAGGCGCGCCCCGCCGAGTCCGATTTCTTCACGATGGCGACCAATCCAGAGCGATCCGCCGAGCGCGCCGCGATGGACTTGAATCAGCACTACGCCGATATCGCCGCCAGCATCCAAACGGTGACGGAAGACGCGCTGATCAAGATCGCCAATCATCTGCACCGCATTACGGGCTTGAACAAACTGGTCATGGCGGGCGGCGTGGCGCTGAACACGAAGGCGAACTATCGCATTCTGAACGAGACGCCGTTCGACGAAATTTACATTCAGCCCGCCGCAGGTGACGACGGCGGCGCGTTGGGCGCGGCGCTGTGGGCGCATTATCTGGTGTTGAATCAGCCGCGCAAGTGGGTGATGCCGCACGCTTATTGGGGCGAAGGCTATAGCGACGATACGATCCGCGCCTTCTTGGACGGCAAAGGCGTGAAGTATACCGATTACACCAATGACGATGCGCCGATGCTCGATTATGTGGCGGAACGCATCACGGAGCGCAAGGTGATCGGCTTCTTTCAAGGGCGCTTCGAGTGGGGTCCCCGCGCGCTCGGCAACCGCAGCATTCTCGCGGATCCACGCTCCGACGCGATGAAAGAAGTCGTCAACACCAAGATCAAGTTCCGCGAACCGTTCCGCCCATTCGCGCCCGTGATCTTGCGGGATCGTGCGGCGGAATATTTCGCCTATCCGGGCGTGCAGGAACACGAAGCGCCGCGCTATATGCTGATGGTCAGCCCGATCCACGCGGACAAGCAAGATCAGATTCAAGCCGTCTCGCACATGGGGACGGGGCGCTTGCAGACCATCGAGCGCGCGACGAATCCACGTTACTATGGCGTGATCGAACGCTTCGGGCAGATTACGGGCGTCCCAGTCTTGCTCAACACATCGTTCAATCTACGCGGCGAACCCATTGTCACATCGCCAGCCAATGCGTGGAACACCTTCCAGAACAGTGACATCGATATTCTCGTCCTTGGATCGTACTTGGTCGAAAAGTAACGTTCAGCACGCAGCATTAGGGAGAACTCATGCGCGATTTCATGAATCGGATCGGCATCTGGGGCGAACTGCTCCAATTCTTGTGGCGGCGCAAGCTGTACTGGCTGCTGCCAATGATCGTCGTCCTGACCATGGTGGTCGGTTTCCTGATTCTCGCGTCGAATCCAGCGACGGGACCGTTCATCTATTCGCTCTTTTAGGCGCGTTATTAGCGGGCGTCCCAGCGGGACGCCCCTACCGATTTGAGATACTCACATGGACAGAATGACCACGAATATTGTGATTGGTGCCGCCATTGGGCTGGTATTGGGCTTTTTCGTTCATCGCAAGGTGGTGGCGAAAGACCCCATTCACGGCGGCATCGTGGCGACGGCGCTGCATTATCTCAGCGCGGCAGTGTTCAGTTCGACGGTGCCAAGTGTGCTGCTGACCGTGTTCACGGGCTTGGGCTTCTGGACCGCCATCGCCTACGGGCTTAGCTGTGCAGTCCTGTCGCTGATTCTGCTCACCGCGCACGCCGCCATCGATTATGCGCCGCGCAACCTAGCGTTGGCGCGTGCGGAAGAAGGCTGGACGGCGGAAAAAGCGAAAACATCCGGTCTTTAGGGATAATTCAGCGCAGAGAAGCAGAGAAAAGTCGACGATTATTTTTCTCTGCGTTCTCTGTTTCTCCACGATCTCTACGTTAAAATCCCTACCGAAAACTCCCGCCCGCCGCCCCTTCGACCAGCGCGCGGACATGCGCCACGTCCACGATGGGCAAGTCGCCCGGAATCGTGAACTTCAGCGCTCCCATCGCCGCACCCCAGCGCAGACACATGCCCGTTTCCAGTCCGTTCAGATAACCGTACAAAAATCCGGCGGAGAACGCATCGCCGCGCCCTAATCGATCCACGCCCGCCGACGGAAAAGCGTTCTGGATCGTGATCGCGCCGTCGGGCGTGCGCGCCATCGCCCCGCTCGCGCCGCGCGTCAGCACGATCAATGCGCGCGGATACAATTCCGCCATACGATCCAAAACTTCTTCGGGATCATCATCGATTTCGTAAATCAATTTTGCATCGCCCTGCGCGATGAACAGCACATCCGCCGCCCCCGCGAACAAGTCATATTTAGCGCGCGCCGTCACCGCGTCCATCAGCCGCGCGCGATGATTGACATCGAAGCTGAAACGCCAGCCCGCCGCGCGCGCCAATTCCAGCGCCCGATGTGCCGCTGCATCGACGCCCGCTGCAATCGTGATGCCCGTGATATGCAAATGCCGCGCGTTGTCGGCAGCGAACAATGCTTCTGGCACGTCGTCGGGCTGCATGTGCGCAAACGCCGATCCGGCGCGGTCATACACGACTTGCGCGGGGCGCGGCGCAATCTCTGGCTCGTAAAAATAGGTGCCGACGCGATCATTGCGCGTCCACACGATCTGCGATGTGTCCACCCCATAGCGCGCCACGGTCCCGGCGATCAGCCGCCCAAGCGGATTGTCCGTCAGCCGCGACAGCCACGCCACGCGCATCCCCAAACGCACCAAGCCAACCGATGTGTTGGACTCGCTCCCGCCGATATGCGCTTCAAAGCTGGTCGTCTGTTCCAATCGCTGATGATCGGGCGGCGTGAGCCGGATCATGGTCTCGCCCATTGTCACTACATCGTAAGTCATAACCATCACCTTCTAAGCGGAGGGAGGGCGTCACCATCCCGATTGATCTTCTCGCTAAAATAGTGAGTGTATCCTAAAATGGCGCGGTCATGCGCGTTGTTATACGTGCAGCGCCGCCTGTTTCCGAATACACATCAGGACTTATTATCGATGCGATGGTGGATCAGTCTTCTCAGTTTCGTCTTGCTCGGCGTCGGCATGACGACCGCACAAGTCTCTACGCCGCGCGCGGATCGCTTGGGCATCACGCAGATTTCGTCTATCGATATCCCGTTCAACGAAGCGCGCTATGAGCGCGCGCTCGAACTGGGCGCGACTTGGAATCGCTTTCCCGTCTACTGGGATCGCATCGAAACGACGCCCGCGCGTTACGATTGGGCGGCTTACGACGAACTGATCGCCACCGATTCCGAATACGGCTTGCAAGATGTCGCTGTGCTGTTGGGCATTCCAGCGGCACGGCGCGTCGGAAACAGCATCGACAATATTTACGAAGCTGTATTCCGCGATGGCACGGACAATCCTGCGCCCAACAAGACGATCAACCCGAACAATTATTGGGCGTTGTTTGCGCGCGCCGCTGTCGAACGCTATATGCCGGGTGGTGTGCTGGCGCAAACGCTCGAATGGGACACGAGTCGCGGGGTTCGTGTCTGGGAGATTTGGAACGAACCAGATTTCGCACAATTTTGGAGCGCGGGACCTTTCATCTATGCACGGCTGCTCAAGGTAGCCTATCTAGCGATCAAGACCGTTGATCCGACAGCGGTCGTGATGTTCGGCGGACTGCTCTACCCCACCCAGAACAATTTTTTCGCGCAAGTATTGAATACATTCGTCAACGACCCCAACGCCGTCGCCAATGCGTGGTATATGGATGCGGTCGGCGTTCACAATTACGGCGATGCGTGGCGCTCCGGTTGGCTGACGCTGTTCACGCGCCAAACGATGATCGAATTTGGTTTCGAGCGCCCCATTTGGATCACCGAAACGGGCGTTCCCATCTGGGACGATTATCCGGGCGCAACGTGGCTCGGCGCGCAACAACGCGCGCGCGGCAGCTATGCCACACAGGAACAACAAGCGGACTTCTTGATTCAAAGCGCGGCGTATGCGTGGTCAGAGGGCGCGACGACAATTTTGTATCATCAACTCTACGACGACTGCGGCAATCAGCCCGCCGGGACGAACTTCCCGCCCCACGACGGCGATCTATGTACGCCGGGCGATATCTGCTTCGGGGATTCATTCGGCATGTATCGCAACGCCGAAGATGCTGTTTGTTTTGCACAGCATCCCCAACCGGACACCGCACGCCCTGTAACCGATGCTTTTCGCATGTTGGCGGACGCCTTCAGCGGCGCACCTATCAGCCCGCGCGGAATCGTCAGCGACACGCGCCCCGATGGGCTGATCACCATTGAATTTTTGCGTCCCGCTGCGAACGAATGGATCACCGTCGCTTGGAACACGCGCGAGACGCCGGAAATCATCACCATTCCTGCGCGCGGCAGCATCGCGCGGCTGTTTCGCCGCGGTGAAGCACGCACACTCGTAGCAGCCGCCGGTGCGTACAGCATCGACCTCGCCCCCGCAGCGATGCCGCGCCAGCGTTTCTTGCCCGCCGATCAGCGCGTCGAGATCGACATTGGCGGCGCGCCCATCATCCTCGTAGAAAGCATCGAAGCGCGCGCGTCCGCTTTCGCTACAAATACGCCGCCGGGCTACGTCCCACCGCTGAATGTGACCGTTGTCACAGCAACGCCCGCTTTCGGCGCGCCGACGCCCGCCGTTCAACTGTCCGACGCACAAATCGAGGCGCTGATCGCCGAGTCGCCGTCGGGCGTCGCGTTCGTCAGCTTGAATGTCGCACGCCTGCGCGCCGCGCCGAGTACGCAGACCGGCACGGTCGTCGGACAGATGAATATCGGCGCTGCCGCCAACGTGATCGGCAAGACGGCGGCGGGCGATTGGCTGCAAATCACCGACAACGATCAAACCGCATGGGTGGCGGCATTTTTGGGCGTGGTCGTGGGCGATCTGGACAGCGTACCTATCGTGGAAATTGCCGCGCCCGATGTACCAACCGCAGAGGCAACAGCGGAGACGACAGGGAGCTAATGAAGAGTCGAAAACGACTTCAACACGGAGACGCAGAGAATTTTTAGAGAAGACACACGCTGCGTTGAAGTCGTTTTCGATTTTCTGTAAGCACGATTACTAAGACACACCGCTGCTCTTTTTTTGCTCATAAGTGGTGAACCAATCCGCAACTTCTTGATCGGCATCCTCTGGAATTGCCAGCGGCAGCGACACAGGCGCTTTGCGACACAACGATAACTGTGCCGCTGTCAGCACCTCGAACGCCTTATAACCGTCCCAACCCGTCACGCGCGGCGTCTCTTTCTGGCGGATCGCCTGTGCGAAATTCTCGATAATGCCCATGTAGCCGCCAAATTCTTCATCGAAGCCCAATGTATGCGGCACGACCGGACGCCATGATCGGATGGGTTCAGTTTCGCCGCCGTAAATCAACATTTCGTATTGATCCTCGACCGCAATCCACCGATGATCGCCGTAGATTTCGACGCGCTCCCACGGCTTGAAACTTAACGCCGATGAACTGGTATAGAGCGATCCCACCGCCTCCGATGCGAATTGCAGCGTCATGGTCGCGTTGTCAATCGGGTACGTCCCGCGCCGATATTGATTGACGCCGACGCAGTACACCGACGCGACATCGCCCATGAAATAGCGTGCCAGATCGAACAGGTGAATCGTTGCCGACTCGAACAAATCCACGTTGTCATAGCCCAGATTGAATTTGCCCGCGAACAGCGCCGGACGCACGATCACGCCGTCCTCGACCGCTTGTTTCGCATGGCGGTACGGGGGTGAATACCGTTTATTGGCGACGGTCATGAAGATCAGTTTACGTTCGTCAGCGGCGCGGCACATGCGTTCGGCGTCCTCCAGCCCGCGCGCAATCGGCATTTCAACCAAGACGGGCAAATCCGCTTCGAGACATGCCATCGTATGTTCGGCGTGAAGATGGTCGGGACTCAATACGATCACCCCATCGAGGTTTTCGCCGTCCAACATCTCACGGTAATCGGGGTAATACGTGCCGCCGTAGATGCGTTCGACTTTGTACGCATGGACGGCGCGCGGTTCGGCAAACGCGGCGATCTCGATTTGTTCCCACGTCATGCGCAGCCGCGCCACCGCCGGAAAGTATTTCGACTGTGCCACACCGCCCGCGCCGATTACGCCAAGTTTGATGGGACGCCGCGTCGCCCGTTCGGGATCGTAGCCCACGCCGTAAATATCATTCTTGCCGAACGCCTTTTGAATCGGCGTATGCCCATACGGTCTATTCATGGTCGTTCATGTCCCTTTTCACGCCATACATTTGATTGTATCGGGGGATTGCGGCGGGATAGGTTACAAATTGATACATACGCCACCTCCGCTACAAATAGATGAGCCATGCGTTGTTCGATTTTCAGCGCGTGTCAATGATGTAAGGTATAATGTTCGCACGATTTCATCCAAAACCTGATTGAGAAACCGAAATGCAAATAAAGCGACTGCTCGCGATATCCTTTTCGTCCTCGCTGCTATTGATCTTGCTCACGGTGAGCCGTGCGCACGCCCAAGTCAATGCCATCAGCGACGATTTTTTTCCGCAGTGGTCGCCCGATGGATCACAGATTTTGTTCGTTTCCACGCGCACCGGCAATTATGATTTGTTCACCATGAACCCCGATGGAACCGACCTACTGCAACTGACCGATGATCCAGAATGGGACGGCAATGCCTCGTGGTCGCCGGACGGAAAGCAAATCGTGTTTGCCTCGGTGCGCAGCGGGCAAGGCGACATCTATGCTATCGATGCGGACGGCACCAATCTGCGCCAACTGACTGATTATCCCAACTACGAATCACAACCGCAGTGGTCGCCGGATGGAGCGCGCATCCTGTTCAGCCGCCGCATCGACCAAGAGAACTTCGAGTCCAATTTCACGACGATAGTCATGGACGCCGATGGCGCCAATCAGCGCGATCTGGGCGATCTGTTCTGGAATGCAAGCGATGAAACCTTTACCGTTGCTGGTGTTTGGTCGCCGGATGGAACGGAGATCGCGCTTACGTATTATGTGCAGTATGGGCAGGAAGATTCATCGTGCATGAACGACAGCAACCTCTATCGGCTCGACGCGAACAGCGCCACCATCCGCCAAGTGATCCATATGGACGGCGGCGGCTACTTCTATGGATTGAACTGGGTGACGGAAAATACAATTCTGCTCAATAAGTCTGTTGATGCGATCTGTTTCACGATGCGCCCATCGGGCTGGTACGAACTCGACCTCGCCACGCGCGCCGTGACCGAACGCTTTTACGCCGATGCGTTTGGCGATGTGGCGGTCACGCGCGACGGTTCAAGCGCCGCCTACTTGACGTACACCAGCTCAGGTAATCAACTCGTCGTCACCGACCCGGCGTTATTCGCGCTTGAAATCATGGTGGAGTCGTCGATATCGTCCAATCCATTCGGGGTGTCATGGTCGCCTGACGGACGCTTCGTCGCCGCCAGTCTATGTACCGACCGCGACGCGGATATCTTTGTCGTCGATGTGACCGAGAGCGCGTCCACCAACATCACGTTTGACGCTGCTGCAAGCGTAGATACCAACGCGACCGAATGCGGGATGCTCGGCTAGGCGAATTGGTTTCTTCACGCCTTTACGCGCTGTTGGCAGTCGTCTTTGCCGTCGCTATCGGGATCGCGCTGGAGATTGGACGCCGCCAGCCGATCCCGCCGGATACGTCGTTAATCGCGCAGCCCGGTTGCGTCGTGCCGTGTACGTTCGGCATCGTTCCCGGCACGACCGAACGCCAACAAGCCCAGTTCGCCATCGAGCAAGCCACCAACGGCGAGTACAACATGCTAGGCAATCGGGGACTTTCGTTCACGCTGGCAGATAGCACGGGACGCCTGGTCGCAGGCAATGTCAGCTTCGGCTTTATGGGCGATCAGCGCGTCGGCTCGGTGGCACTGTTCCAATTGGATGCGGGCGCGGATTTGGGTCAGTTGGGCGATCTACTGCTGGCAGGTTACACGCCGCGCCGCGTGATTCGCTCATGCGAAGGCATCACGCCGCGACTGATGGGCATCACCTTCGGCTATGAAGATCGCCTGAGCATCGCTATTGTGGTCAACGAGGCGCTCACGCCGGACGCGCCGATCACGACGTTGGAGCTGCGCGCGCCCAATATCGATTTCGATACTGCCTTGGCGAATGTGAATTGTTTTGTCGAGACGCGCTGGCAAGGATTCGCGCCGCTGTGGCGATATTTCACCCTCGCCCGCTGATATTTTTCATCCGCTGTGCGCTTGGCATCGGCATGTTGGCGTGCTGTTTAATCGGCGGCACGCTCTTCGCCGCGCGAACGAGGACGGTATCACCCACGATCCTCAGCGTAAATCCCTGTATGCTGCCGTGTCTGTATGGCATCAGTCCAGGCGTGACCGATGTCTATACGCAAGCCCAAGTCGCGCGGCTCGCCCCATGGCGCAATGGCTCTGCCAGCTACCGCCTCTTCGATCCAGCCGGGCTGCCCGCCGCCGCCACGTTCCTGACCGATATCGACGGCGCTGTCGTCTCGTCGATCTTCGTTTATCGGCTGCGCGCAGGGACGAATCTCGGTGATCTCAGCACTTTACTGGACATGGAGCGCGCACAAGGCGTCTTATTTTCGTGCAGCCGGACGACGCAGAGCGTCTACATCACCTTTGGCGATAACGAACAAATCGGCGCGGAATTTCGTCCGTTTGGCGGCGAACTGCGCCCCGATATGCCGATCATCTCGCTCGTGCTGCTCAACCCGGAGCGCGAACGTGAAGCGATCAACGTGTTCGGCTGTACCGAACGGATCGCGTGGCGGGGATTTGCGCCATGGTGGCGCTATTTCCGACGGTGAAAGGTCATTCGCTCCGCGCGTTGACGCCGAATAAAGCGCCGATCACGAGTGCCGCGCCCGCGATTTGAATCCCTGTGAACAGCTCGCCCAAGAACAGCACTGATGCCACCACGCCCACCACCGGGGTCAGCGTCAGGAACACAGCGGCGCGCGCGGCGGTCAATGTTTTCAGCGCAGTCAGATATAAGACGAATGGCAGCGCGAACTGAACGACGCCCGACACCGCCGCCAACAGCCAGCCTTCGAGCGGCACGGATGTGAGCGATCCACTTTCGCCCGCTGCCAGCGCGATGAGGAATGCGACCAGCACCGTCAGCAAGCCCGCGCTCTGTTGCAGCGCCGCCAACGGCAGCGGATCGAGCGTCTGGACGCTCTTGCGGCTCATAATGACGTACAGCGCCGCGCTCACGACGCCGAAGAAATAGAGCGCATCCCCGATGAGCGAATGTCCCGCCCCATCGCCCGCGCCCGATACCAAGACCACACCCACGAATGCCGCGCCCATCAACAACGCCGTTCGCCGCGTCGGGCGTTCGTGCAAGAACAGCGCCGCCAACACCAGCACGATCACGGGTTCGAGAGCGGCGATCAGCGATGCCGAACTCGCAGACGTGCGTACCAAGCCGATGACGCCTAGAATGTACGCCAAACCCGGTTCGAGGATGCCCGTCCAACCCAACGCCAGCGTGCGCGGACGAAACAAGCCAGTCGGAACGCCGCGCGCGACGACCGCGATCCACAAAAAGCTGACACTGGCGAGCAATTGCGCCACCAACAGCGCCATCGGCGGCACGCGCTCCAACGCGCCCTTGCTCATCACTGTCCCTAAGCCCCAAAGCGTAGCGGACAACAGCATTGCAGCGGCGGCGTGGTGAACGGTGAAACGCGGTGCTGCAACAACTCGAATCATTGGAGTTTAACCTGCTATAATAGCGATACTGGTTACAGTATAGAACCACTCGCATTAACCTGTCAAATCAATTTTGGAGGTTATATTTGATGAACATGCTGACGCTTGATGAACTCAAACTCGTTGGTGGCGCGTTATGTCTCGATTTCGCAAATACAGCAGATCGCGCTGACGATGGCACGATTCTCGCGGAAGCGTTGCTCGATGCGAACGCATGGACGGCATGGCTGCAACGTGTGGGCATCAGCGCGCCGCCACCGCCGCTCGAACGAGCGTTAGTACTGCGCACGGCGATCTATCGGCTGTTCGCGGCGGTGGCGCGCGGCGAAGTGCCGACCGATGCTGATATTGACACGCTGAATGTGCTGGCAGCGCGAGCGCGCACCCATCAACGCTGGACACGCCAGCGAGACGGTAGCTATGTGCGCACATTGATGTATGACGGCGACGAACACGCGCTGTTGGCGTTGGCGATCTCGGTGGATGAAATATTGTGTTCACCCGCCTTCGAGCTAATCCGCCAGTGCGATGGTGACAACTGCGGTTGGCTGTTCTTGGATACGAGCAAGAATCACACCCGCCGCTGGTGTGACATGACCGACTGCGGCAACCGAGCCAAAGCGCGGCGCTTCCTTGACCGCAAACGCACCCGTTAACCCCCACTTAACCTGAATTTTGGATAGGCTCTAAACCGTTCACCTCACCCCCCAACCCCTCTCCATGCAATGGGGATTGGGGGTGAGGTGAAGCGATCCAAAACTCAGGTTACTTATTGGGGACGGGACGGCAAATGCCAAATGGGCATACAATGAACGCATAGTCTGGATTTGGGGGACGCAATGAGCCAAACCGATGCACTCAAATTAGGCACGGCGCTCTGGATGCACGAGGGCGAAGCGTCACCGCTGCCGCTCGAAGGCACGGATATACGCGGGCGCGTTGTCGGCGCAGTCGCCAGTATGACCGTCACGCAGCATTTCGGTAATCCGTTCGATCACCCGGTCGATCTCGAATATTTGTTCCCGCTGCCCGAAGCCGCTGCCGTCGTTGACTATCGCATCACCATCGGCGCGCGCACGATCCGCGCTGATGTGAAAGAACGCGAGACGGCGCGCCGCACCTACGAACGCGCTGTCTCCGAAGGCAAGCGCGCCAGTTTACTCGAACAGCAGCGCCCGAATCTATTCTCGATCCAGATCGGCAACGTGCAGCCAGGCGAAAAACTCATCACTGAGTTGGTGTACGAAGACCGCCTACGTTATAGCGACGGCGCATACGAATTTGTGTTCCCGATGGGCATCACCCCGCGCTATCATTCGCCATCCGAAAGCAAAACGAGCGCCAAACAAACCGACGTGCCGATTGCATTGGACGAAACGCAAGTCGCTCCCGTGACACTGGAAATCAGTGTCGATGCGGGCGTGGCTACATCGAAGATCGTCAGCCGCACGCACACCATCGACCTCACAACCGACGATCCCACCCATTTCGGCGTCAAATTTGCCGGACGCGAAATCCCAAACAAGGATTTCGTGCTGCGCTACGAAGTCGCCGCCGAATCCGTCGCTGCCGCCGCGTGGATCAGCCGCGACGAGGACGCCGATACGGTCGTCGTGACGCTCATGCCGCCCAAATTGGATATCATGCGCCCGATCCCGCCGCGCGAGTTCGTGTTCGTCGTGGATCGCTCTGGCTCGATGGGCGGCGATCCGATGGAACAGGCGAAGAACGCGCTCCGTTCGTGTTTGCGCGCGTTGGGCGAACGCGATACGTTCCTGATTCAGGCATTCGACGACCGCATTGAATGGTTCGACCAAGCGCCGCGCCCTGTCACGCAGAAAAATGTTGACAATGTAGAAAAATGGCTCGAAAGCATTAACGCGCGCGGCGGCACGGAAATTCTCGGCGCGATTGACGCAACGCTGGCGATCCCGCGCGATCAAACGCGCACGCGCTACATGGTGTTCCTGACCGATGGTGCCGTCTCGGCGGACGACACCGCGATCAGCAAAATCGCGGGCAAGCGCGGCGACGCGCGCATCTTCACATTCGGCATCGGACCCGCCGTCAATCGCTATCTGCTGCGCAAATTGGCACAGGTCGGGCGCGGCGTATCCGAGTTCATCAGCGCGAAGGACGATATCGAAACCGCCATGACGCGCTTTCAAGATCGCATCAGCTATCCGGCGCTGACGGATCTTGCGCTGACGTGGGACGGCGCGGAAACATGGGATACTTACCCTGATCCACTGCCCGATCTGTACGTTGGGCAGCCGTTGGAGATCGTCACGCGCTTAAAACGCAAGACCGACACGATGCTTCGATTTGCCGGACGTGCGGACGGACAGCCCGTCACGCTTTCCATGCCGATTGCGGCGGCAGTCACCAGCGATCCGACGCTGCGGCGCATCCACGCGCGGGCGCGGATCGAAGCGCTGATGGACTCGCTGACCAGCGGTGGCGACGCCGAAAAAGTGCGGTCACAAGTGATTTCGTTGGGGATCGAGCATCGCTTGGCGACGGCATATACGTCGTTCGTGGCGGTGGACAGCGAAATTGTGGACAAATCCGACGGACAAACCGTGCAGGTCGCCGTCCCGCTGCCCGAAGGTTTGGACTTGGAGAGCTTTGGTGGCGGCTTGCCGCCAGCCTTAGCTTACGTGGGTCATAATCTCGCGTCGTCCCCCGCGCCAATGCGAATGATGGCGATGTCTGCACCGATGGTGTCGATGCCGGCGGATACCAACGTTGACGAGGACGACAACACAATGGGCATCGTGCCAACACCGAAACAGCGCAATCTGATGGACTCGCTGCGTAAATCGGTCGCGGGCAAGGGACGCCGACGCGGGACACCGACGCCAGATGCGAACGCGCCGCCCGACATGGAGTTGGAGCGTGACATCACGTTTGATCCCGCGTCTACCTTAGAAGATGGGCTCAAATCGTTAGCGCGCACGCAGAGAGTGAACGGAAGTTGGGACGACAGCGCCGAACACACCGCCGCTGCCCTACTGACGTTTGTCCGCGCCGAACACACGACGCGCGAAGGCAATTACCGCGTGCAAGTCGGCAAAGCCGCCAAGTGGTTGTCGGGACAGCTTGCCACCCTTTCGGGCATCGTCTTATTTGTGGCAATTCGCGCGCTCGATGAACTGCGTGGAGCATCGGGCGATTACGGCATTTCCGACGCGGTGCGCGCCAAACTCCCACAGCCGACGACGGATATCGAACGCGCTGTTAAAGGCGGATCAGTTTCGTTGCCGGATAAGATGAATTCGCTTGACGTGCTGCGAATCGCCGCGCTCAACGGAACATTAGAGGATGTGGCGAATGTCACCCTGAGCGGCGGCGATATCATGACAGGCGCATTTTGGCGGATGGTCGGCAAGCCAAAATGACGATGATCGACGCTGCCGTCCCCTACGACTATGTGATCATCGGCTCTGGCTTCGGCGGCAGCGTCTCTGCGATGCGCCTGACGGAAAAAGGCTACCGCGTATTGGTCTTGGAGCGCGGCAAACGCTACCGCGACGCCGATTTCGCCAAGACCAATTGGCATATCTGGAAATATCTATGGATTCCGCCGCTGCGTTGTTTCGGCATCTTGCAGATCAGCCCGTTTCGGCATGTGTTCGCGCTGCACGGCAGCGGCGTAGGCGGCGGCAGTCTCGGCTATGCCAACGTGCTGATGGAACCGGACGACGCCAGCTTCGCCAATCCGGGCTGGCAGTTTCCACTCGATTGGCGCGCGGCGCTTCAGCCGCACTACGCGACGGCGAAACGGATGCTCGGCGTCGAAATCAATCCGCGCCTGTCGCCCGCCGACATCGCACTGCGCGACATCGCCACCGAAATGGGACGGGGGGACACCTTCCGCCCCGTCCCCGTCGGCGTGTACTTCGGACAGCCGGGCGTCGACCATCCCGATCCCTATTTTGGCGGTGATGGAATCGCGCGGCGCGGCTGTATTCATTGTGGCGCGTGTATGGTTGGCTGTCGGCACGGCGCGAAGAATACGCTGGTCAAGAATTATCTGTACTTCGCTGAAAAATGGGGCGCAGAAGTCCGTGCGGAGACGGAAGTACGCGATATTCGTCCGCTTTCACCCGATCAGCCGGACGACGCCCGTTATGAAATCATCACGCGCCGCTCCACACGCTACATCGACCGCACCGAGACGATCCGCGCGAAGCATGTGATCGTCTCGGCGGGCGCGTTGGGGACAATGCGGCTGTTGTTCCGCTGTCGGGACACGACAAAATCGCTGTCGAAATTATCTGCACGCTTGGGTGACAGCGTGCGCACGAACAACGAAGCGCTGCTCGGATCGACGGCGCGGATGCGGAGCGTGGATTATTCGAGTGGCATGGCGATCACGTCGATCTTTCAGGTGGACGATCATACGACCATCGAACCCGTGCGCTATCCGCGCGGCTCGTCGGTGATGAAATTCCTGTCGGGCCCGCTGACAGACGGCAATACGCTTCCATCACGTTTCGGGCGTGCCATCGCGGAACTGCTGCGCCGTCCGCTGGCGTATTTGCGCGCATCGTATGGCGGCGATTGGGCAGGGCGCACGACAATCTTGCTGGTCATGCAGCACAAAGAGGACGCGATTCACATGCGGTTGGGGCGCGGGCTGTTCACATTCTTTCGACGCAATCTCGTATCGCGCCGCCCGCAGACCGACGCCATCCCCACGCGCATCGAGAGCGGACACGCCATCGCGCGCCAGTTCGCAGAGAAAACCGATGGATTGGCACAAGGCTCGATCAACGAGGGGTTATTCAACATCCCGATTACAGCGCATCTACTCGGCGGTATCCCGTTTGGGCATGATGCGACGGACGGCGTGATCGGCGCCGATTTTCAGGTTCACGAGTATCCTGGCTTATTCGTGATCGACGGTTCGACGATGCCATCCAATCCCGGCGTCAATCCGAGCCTGACGATTGCGGCGCTGGCGGAATACGCGATGAGCCTGATTCCAAACCAATCGTAGGGGCGGCGCCGCTGGCACGCCCGCCGCGCCATGTGATGTTACCCTTTGCCGACGCGCAGCATATCCGCGAACTCGTGCGGCATTCCGTCGCTGGCTTCAATCGCGCGCGCCGTTCGCTCGAAGGTCTGCCCGCGAATGTCGATGGCAAGCGTGTCCATCGTCTGGATGCGCGTCGGGTGGCTGCCCGTATCGCCGCCCATGTGACGCATCAAACCCGCTGCCATCTGACTGCGCGCCGAATTATTGGTACAGACAAACAAGACTTTCTTCGCCATTTCAAACGCCTCTAATGCTTCAAATTAAATTAGTTCAATCTAATTAAGAGCATATTCTGGTGATGCCGACTTGTAAAGTGGGTCGATCCACGCAAAAGCCACAATTTATCTACGCACAATTTCGCCTATAATCGGCATAAACAAGCACGCTGAAAGAGGATGAACATCATGCGTCGCAAATCGATGATTGTAATCGTCACCTTATCGGGAATGCTGTTGTTCGCACTCCCGCTCACCCATGCACAAACGGATTGTCCGACCCTGACTGCGGGTGAAACTTACGCAGATCGGGCGCTTGCGATCTACAATCAATTCGATTATGCCGCTGCATATGAGCTGTATAGCTGCGAAATCGAACTAAGCAGCCCTAGTGCCGAAACCCATAACATGCGTGCCAATTCACTATTCGCTCAGGGACTCTATGAGACCGCCGTTGACGACTATGCCGAAGCCATCGCCCTGACCGACCCGAGCATGAGCGTGACGTTGAGCGTTTACCTCACCAATCGCGGCAATACCTATATGAATTTCGGCGAATATAAGGCGGCATTGGCAGATTACAGCGCCGCTGTGATTGCCGACCCCACCAACGCGCTGGCGCACAATGGGCGTGGCAACGCCAATTATTTCGCTGGGCATTATGCAGCCGGAGTCGATGATTATGCGCGCGCGCTTGGCGCTGACAGCACGAATGCCGTCTACTGGACGAATCGCGGCATCGCCTACTATTTTCTGAACGACTTTGCAGCCGCGATGCAGGACTACAATCAGGCGCTCGCGCTCGACCCGACTTACGCGCGCGCCTACAACGAGCGCGGTTGGCTGTACTTGCTGCAAGGTGAACCGCAAACGGCAGTCGATGATTTCACCCAAGCGATCAGCCTCTCGCCCGCGACGAGCTATTATTTCAATCGCAGCGATGCGTATGCCCAGTTGGGCGAGATCGACTTCGCATTGGCAGACTACGCTGCGATCCTCGATCTGAATCCGGGCGCGTACAACGTTTACGTGCGGCGCGGCAATCTGTACTACAGCATTGACGATTTGGACGCCGCATTAGCCGATTACGAACTGTATCTCGATGCAGCAGGAACGGATGCCGACCCTGAAATCATCGAACTTGTCGAGACGCTGCGCGCGTCATAGCCTTTATTTCAGTGATTGAGACGGGATGCTAAAAACACGCATGGAAACCACAATACCGTTAGTCGATCTCAAAGCGCAGTATGCGACGATCCAGCCCGAAGTCGATGCAGCGATAGCGCGCGTCTTGGCGCATACGGGCTTCATCGGCGGCAAAGAAGTCAAGGATTTCGAGGCGGCGTTCGCGGCATACCAGCAAACGACCCGCTGCATCGGCATCGCCAGCGGAACGGCGGCACTGTTCATCGTCTTGCGCGCGCTCAACATTGGCGGCTACGTCGGCGGCAGCACATCTGACGAGATCATCACCACACCGCACACCTTCATCGCCACGGTGGAAGCCATCGAAGCAGCAGGCGCGCGCGCTGTGTTCGTCGATATCGATCCAGCGACGTTCAATCTCGACCCCGATCAAATCGAAGCCGCGATCACGCCGAATACGCGCGCAATCATGCCTGTGCATCTGTACGGACAGCTTGCGCCGATGGATCGCATTATGGAAATTGCGCAGCGGCACAACTTGCGCGTGATCGAGGACGCGGCACAGGCGCACGGCGCAGAATATCAAGGGCAGCGCGCAGGCGCATGGGGCGACGCGGCGTGCTTCAGCTTCTATCCGGGCAAAAATCTCGGCGCATATGGCGACGGCGGCGCGATATGCACCAACAATACTGACTTGGCGGATCGCATTGCCAAGCTGCGCGATCATGGGCGCACGAGCAAGTACGAACACGATGTTGTCGGCTATGGCGAACGTCTCGACGCGCTGCAAGCCGCCGTTTTGTCCGCCAAACTGCCGCATCTCGACGGCTGGAACGATGCGCGCCGTCATCACGCCGCCCACTACGATGCGCTGCTGGCGGGCATGAACGGCGTATGCACGCCGCTGCACATGGCGAATGCACGCCATGTCTACCACATCTACTGTATCAGCGTGGCAGGTGACCGCGATGCGATCCTCAAGCGGCTGAACGAGCGCGGCATCGGCGCGGGTGTGCATTATCCTGTCCCGCTTCACCTGCAACCCGCGCTAACGCATTTGGGCTATCAGCGCGGCAACTTTCCGCGCACCGAAAGCGCGGCGAACAGCATTCTTAGCCTGCCGATCTATCCCGAAATGACGCCGGATCAACTCAACACCATCGCAGAGACGCTGGCAGAATGTTTAGCGTGAGGTTTAACACCGAGATCGCGGAGACACAGAAATTGCAGAGCGGCAGAGAAAAACAGCCAGCCTTTCTGTGCGTTCTCACCAGCTGTGCGATCTGTGCGTTTAATTTCTTTTACTCATGCACGTTCTAATCCTAACGCCATTCTACCCGCCGGAGATTGGCGCGGCGGCGATCCGACTCGGACGATTGGCGAAACAGATTGTCGCCGCCGGACATCGCGTCACGGTGCTGACGTGTCTGCCGAATTATCCAGCCGGCGTCATTCCGCCGGCGTATCGCGGGCGTCCGTTCCGGCGCGAAAGCTGCGATGGCGTCGATGTACGCCGCGTGTGGGTTTACACCGTGCCGAACAAGCGGGCGCGCGCCCGCCTGCTGAATCAATTCAGCTTCACGCTCATGGCGGCGCTGCGCGGGACGTTCCTTGCGCGCCCAGATGTCATCCTTGTGGAGTCGCATCCGCTCCCGGTCGTGTTCGCGGGCGGCTGGCTCAAACGGGTGAAGCGCGCGCCGTTGGTGCTGAACGTCTCCGACTTATGGCCCGAATCCGCTGTCGCAACGGGCGCGCTCCAAGCCGACAGCGCGATGGTCAAGATCGCGGCGCGCGTCGAAAAATGGGCGTATCGAGATGCGGCGGGCATCGTCGGCATGACCGAAGGCATTATCGATGGCATCCACGCCGTAACGGGGCAATCTGACAAGGTGAAGCTGATCAAGAACGGCGTCGATCTCGATGCCTTCCGTCCGCATCGTGCCGATTTACGCGCTGAAATGCGCGCACGCTACGACTTAGGCGACCGATTCGTTGTCGCGCATATCGGCAATATGAGCTTGACCTACGATTTCGAGACGCTGCTCACCGCCGCCGCACGCGCGCCCGAATTGACCTTCCTGTTCGTTGGGGACGGCACGCGCGGCGCGTATGTGCGCGAACGCGCGGCGGCGCTCCCGAACGTCATCCTGACCGGAACACTCGCGCACGACGCCATGCCCGGCATCTGGGCAGCGGCAGATGCGGCGATCATCGCCATGCGCGACAGCAGCCTCGCGGGGGGGACGCGCCCGGCGAAACTATACGAAGCGATGGCGACTGGGACGCCGGTCGTGGCGGCGATTCGCGGCGAAGGCGCGGCACTGATCGCCGAAGCGGGCGCGGGCGTCGTCGTGCCAATCGGGGACGCTGATGCATTCGTATCCACACTGCGCGATCTGGCGGCGAACGCAGCCCGCCGCGCACAATACGGCGCGGCGGGACGCAGTTATGCCGAACATCATTTTTCGCCCGATGCCGTCGCGCGGGCGTATGCGCAGCTCATGCAGAAAGTAACCTAACGATGAACGATAAGACGCTGAAATTTGCTATCGTCGGCTGCGGGCGGATCGCACCGCGTCATGGCGGCGCATTGAGCGAAATCGCCGCGAAAGCGAATGTTGAATTGGCAGCGTGCTGCGACGTGATCGAGAATCGCGCCGCGAATTTCGCCAAGACTTATGGCTGTCAACCCTATACGGATTACCGCGTCATGTTGGAACGTCCCGATATTGATGTGGTGTCGGTCTGCGTCCCGTCGGGCTTACATGCGCAACTGGGTATCGAGGCGGCGCGCGCGGGCAAGCATGTCTTAGTCGAGAAGCCCATCGCTTTGACTGTAGAGGATGCCGACGCGCTGATCAGGGCGTGTGAAACAGCGGGCGTAACGTTGGGCGTGGTGCTGCAAAATCGCTTCAACCTGCCGATGCGCGATCTGCGGACGCTGGTCGATTCGGGCGAACTCGGCACGTTGCATTTGGGCAGCGCAACCGTGCGCTGGTATCGTCCGCAAGAATATTACGAGGACGGCTGGCATGGCACGTTGGCGATGGACGGCGGCGCGCTGATGAACCAATCGATCCATCATATCGACGCGCTGCAATGGCTGATGGGCGATGTCGAGAGTGTTTACGCTTACACGGGGACGCTGGCGCATCGCATGGAAGCGGAAGATGTCGGTGTGGTCGTCGTGCGCTTCAAAAATGGCGCGCTCGGCACGATTGAAGGCTCGACGCTCACCTACCCCGAAAATCTCGAAGGCTCGGTCGCGCTGTTCGGAGAATTTGGCTCGGTCAAGGTCGGCGGGACGGCGCTCAATCGTAAAGTCTTTTGGAAAGTACGCGGACAGCTTGAACACGAGCGCGAACTGCTCACGCGCGAAGCCATCGATCCGCCGAGCGTCTACGGCAGCAGCCATCGGGAACAGTTGATCGAAATGGTGAGCGCGATCCGCGAGGGACGTTTGCCGTCCACGCATGGGCGCGAGGCGCGACGGTCGTTGGCATTGGTGACGGCGATCTATCAGAGCGCGCGCGAACGGCGTGAAATCACGCTGTAGGGGCGTCCCAGCGGAACGCCCGTTTCTGGTTCATGATGGATTTGCCAGCATCGAAGGCGAAATCACGTTGTAGAGGCGTTCCGCTAGGGACACCCGTTCATCATGCGCTACAGCGTTCCAACCACGTCTCCGCCGCGATCAACCGATGCATCAAGTTGCCGACGTTGCGCGCGCCCGCTTGATGCTGGTTCCACATCGTCTCGACCTGGGCGCGGTCGATCCACTCACGGCGAAAGACGCGCTCATGCAGCAGATCGCGCGTCTCGTTCGCCAACGTCCCGCGAATCCATTGGCTGTAGGGCGTCGGATAGCCAAGTTTATCGCGCCGATCTACGACTTCATCGGGCAAGATGCCGCGCATCGCCCGTCGGAGGATGCCTTTCGTCTCCGCGCCGCGCACTTTCAGATCGCCCGGCACACCGAGCGCGAACTCGACCAAGCGATGATCCAAAAACGGTACGCGCGCCTCGATGCTATACGCCATGCTGTTGCGATCTTCATAGTGCAGCAGCGACGGGATGCTGTCCTGCACGACCGCGCGATACAGCAAATCATTGAGCGCGTCCGCGCCCGCCAAATGCTGCATCGGGAACGTTTGTCCATATTCCCGCGCTTGCGTGGCGAAAGCGGGCTGCATCCATGCGCGTTCGCCGCGCAGATGGCGCGCGACCTTCGCCGCAAATTCGCGCGGACTCTGTGCCGTGCCGAAGCGCGACCGCACTTCCCACGCGAACTGTGACCCTTCGCGCAGCCAGCGCAGCGGATCGCGCCGCCGCAGCTGCTGAATATGATACGCCACGTAGCCGAGATAGCCCGCGAACAGCTCGTCCGAGCCTTGCCCATCGAGCAAGACGGTAACATTCTTGTGCGCCGACTGCATGACGAAACTCTGGCTGTAAACCGTCGGGTCTGCCGTCGGGATATCCTGATGCCAAATGATATCGGACATGCGCGCGTAAAAACCCTCCGGCGAGGGCGTCGTCTCATGGCGAATGGTATTGTAACGTCCTGCTACGAGATCGATGTAGCGTTTTTCGTCATAGCCCTTGACCGCGTAAATCGACGAAAAGCTGTTCATGCGCCCGCCGTCGAGCCGTTCGGTCGCCAGCGCGACAATCGCGCTCGAATCCAGTCCACCGCTCAGGCACGTCCCGACAGGCACATCGCTGCGCAAGCGTAAGCGCACCGCGTCGCGCATCAGGCGCAAAAATTCACGTTCGGGATCGGCATAATCGTAGGTCGCGCGTGATCGCTCCAAATCCACGTCCCACCAGCGCACCGGTTCGCCCACGCGCCCATCCTCGACCAGCAAGTAATGTCCGCCGCGCAGTTCGCGCACGCCCTCGAAGAACGTCTGCGGCGCGGCATACACGCCGCCCGTCGCCAAATACCAGTAGAGCTGCGGCATATTCGGACGACACGCCGCCGGGAACATGCTTTTGAGCGCCTTGATCTCGCTGGCAAAGGCGAACTGATCCGGCGTGGTTACATAGTAGAACGGCTTGATACCCATGCGATCTCGCACACACCACAGCCGCCGCCGTTCGCCGTCCCATAGCGCGAAACTGAACATGCCGATGAAACGCGAGAGGCACTCGACACCCCATTGGGCATACGCTTGCAAAATCACCTCACCGTCGCCCTCGGTCGCAAATTCAGCGCCCAAAGAACGCAGTTCATCGCGGATTTCGATGTAGTTGTAGATTTCGCCGTTGAATGTCAGCCACAGATCGCCGCGCGTGGTCGTCAGCGGTTCGTGTCCGCCCGGCGACAGATCGATGACCGCCAAGCGGCGATGCCCCAAGACTAGATCGGGCGTGAACTCGCCCGGCGTTTCGATGCGCGCATACGCGAATTTCGCGTTGATGTTCGCCGCCGTGTGCGCGCCCGAACGCAGTTCGTTCCGCCCCGTGCGCGACTCGACCAGCAGATAACCTTCATCGTCGGGACCACGATGCTGCATAATATGCGCCGCATCCAATACACATTGAGCGTCGGCGGGCGCGCCGCGATAACCGTAGAGTCCGAGTATCCCACACATTGTCAATTCACCCTTTCGCCGGATTGAGCAATCGCTCGAATAAGCTCAACATCTTGCCCAGTTCCACATCGGCGTTGAGCGTCTGGGCGGAAGCGGAAGCATGTGCGCGCGCCACCTCGATATCGTCTGCCGACAGCGCATTCAAGGTATCCGCCAGCGCGCGCGCCGTAAAATCGGCTGTCACCCAACCGACATGATATTCCTGTACCAGATCAACCATCGCGGGCGATTGACCGACCACCACCCCCATGCCCGCGTTGATCGCCTCGAAAATCTTGTTGGGCAGCGCCATCAAATAATTGAACGTCGCGGGCGGAATGATGCTGATCTCAATATCATACGCTGCGATGGTCTGCACGATCTCGGTAGGATAGACCGGCGGCACAAAATCGATCCGTCCAGGTGCCAGCCGTGCCGCCAATGCGCGCAGTTCGTCCATATACACGCCGTCCCATGCCGTCAGCATGAACGTGAGCGTATAACGCGCGTCTAGCAACGGCATCGCTTCGATCAACATCTCCAAGCGGCGGTTGCGCACAGGGCTGCCGTGGTGCATCAGCCGAATCCGATCCGGATCGATGCTCCGCGCTGGCACGCTTTCCGGCTTCGGCGCGTTGTAAACCAAAATAGGATGGATGTCGAAATTTTGTGCGTACTGCTCGGCAATCGGCTTCGAGACCGTCATGGACGCGGCGATGCGTGGCGCGGATTGCCGCAAGAAATAGGCGATCAGCGGCGCAAAGAAGCGTTTCCAGGTTGGATTGCTCTCGACTTCCGCCACCCAATATTCATCAGCGTCATAGAGGATCGGCTGTCCATTCGCCGCCGCGCGCGCCGCAATCGGCAGCGCCGCCCAATCATCCGCCAAGAACGCATCGGCGCGGCTGGCTTGCGCATAGGCGAACGCCTGTTGATAGCGCGGACGCCCCCAATACCACACATTGTACAGCGCGGGGATGAGCTTGCCCGCGAACACGAGCGCGCGCTCGATGAGGCGGCGTGCCACGCCCTCGGTTCGATTGATAGAACGCCACGCTACCAGATCGGCAATCGCTTTCGGATCGCCATAACCGATGAGGGTCACATCATAATGAGGGGCGAGATATTCGATCTGCTTGATCGTGCGGATATCGACTTCGATAGGGAGCGCGAGCGAGATGATGCAAATGCGTTTTTTCGTTGTCAACGGACGCTCTCCGATGGATAATGCGCTGTGGTGATCGTAATCGTTTTCGCGGCGGGCGTCTATGCTGTCCTAAATCCACATGCTATACTCGGCGGCATATTCCCCTACCATAAAGGATGATCGCGTGCTGCAAAGCCTTTCTCATAACCTCCGCGCCCTGATCAAGGGGGTGCGACGCGGCACGCTGTTGGCAATGCTGCGCCGCTACATCAATTTCTGGCGCGCGGATCGCGTTATCACGCGGCGCTACGGCTTCACGCTGCAAGGCGGCGCGTTCGCGGGCATGAACTATGCCATGTTTCCACCGGGACACCACGTCGCGGCAAAAGTGTTGGGGACATACGAGCGCGAATTGGGCGATTTCTTGCGCGATGTGCTGGCGCGTCCCTACGAGGTGATCGTCAACATTGGCAGCGCCGAGGGCTATTACACGGTTGGACTGGCGCGCCACTATCCCGACGCACAAGCCTACGCCTTCGACATTCAACCGCGCGAACAAGCCTTTTGCGCCAAACTTGCAGAGATCAACGGCGTTGCGGCGCGTGTCGATGTGCGCGGACTCTGTGACACGGCGACGCTTGAAGTGATCTTAGGCGCGCACAGCCTCATCGTGATCGACTGCGAAGGCTGCGAGTTTGATTTGCTCGACCCCGATGCGGTGCCAAAACTGCGCACGACCGATATCATCGCGGAGATTCATGATTTCGGCGGCGCGACGCGCATTGGCGACGCCGTGCGCGCGCGGTTCGCGGCGACGCATGACATTGCTATCGCCGAGTCGCAACCGCGCGATCCAAACGATGTACCGCTGCTCGCCCCGATCCACGACGAGACCATCCGCCGCGCCGCCGTCTTGGAGCGCGATACGTTCCAACGCTGGTACTACTTGCGCGCCAAGATGCGCGCGTAAGCCGCCTCTAAGCGCGCGACAATCGCCGCTTCGCTGTAACGTTCGACACACACCGCGCGGATGTGTGCTGCGTCAAAGCGGTCGTATTCGCTGACCATCTGGCGCAGCGCAGCGGATAAAACAGTCGCATCGCCCGGCTCGATCACGATGCCGCTGGCATCCGTGACGTAATCTTCGGGTCCGCCGCAGCGCGTGACGACAACGGGTTTTCCGCACGCCATCCCCTCCGCGACACTGACGGCGAACGTCTCGACGGTACTGGAACATACAATCGCATGACTGCGCCAGATCAACGCGCGCAGTGCTTCCAATGTCATGTAATCGCCCAAGATTTCGACTTGGTGTCCCACATCAAGGCGCGCAATGTGCGCTTCGATGTCCTCGCGGAGTGCGCCGCTGCCACGAATGATCAATTTTACGTCGTCGCGTCCGCGAAATGCCGATGCGAAGCCGTCGATGAGGATATCGAACCCCTTACGGCGTTCTTTCAACTGTGCGATCACCGTGAAGATGAACGGAGCGCGCGGCGGGACGGTTGGCGGCGGGACGAAGAAATCCGTATCGATTACGTTGCCCAACGTTTCGATCTCGACTTCGGGCGCATAAGCGTGCAGCGCAGCGATCAGCGAACTGCCGACGACGAAGCGCGCAGCAACGCCGCGCAGCGTCTCGCGGATTAAGCCCGGTTGACCCGGAAAGATGATCAATCCTTCGAGAAAGCTGCTGGAATGCTCCAACAGCGTCACTGGAACACCTGACTGCCGACCCAAGCGCGCCGCCAGCAGACCGCCGTAAAAGGTATTGTGCGGATAGAGCATATCCGGCGTCCCCTGTTCGCGGCAGTAACGGGCGAACGCGCGCCGTCCAGCCTCCGTCAGCAAGAGCGCCACCAGCGGCGGCAGCGGACGCGGAAACCAGCCCCAGTGCATTCGATAGATGGGGATATCGAATGCTTCGATATCTACAGTCGTCGCCCGCAGCGCGCGTAACCCGTTGCGACGCACCAATTCGCGCGTCACATTCAGGCGCGGCGTGACCAAAACGCCAACGCGATGCCCCGCTTTGCGCAAAGCAGCGGCTTGCTTTTGGATGAAGATGCCAGTCAGCGGTTGATCCGCGCTCGGATAGTAAGATGGCACGATTAAAATGTGCATCACCGATTCCATGTTCCGATTATCACGCGCTGCGCCATCCCAACGCCCTCGTCACCGTCTATCGTCAATTTCATCACCACTCCCCTTTTAATATCGCTGATTATACGCCGCGAAATCGGGACGTGACGCCAGTATTGCACGCGAATATGGACGAATTTTTCAGATGGAAGTATGCTAAACGCCAATCATCATCGAATACGGATTCTCGTTCATGAGCATCAAATACGATTTGAAAACGGGCTATCCCGATTTGTCACTCGTCCCACGCGGGCGGCTGCTGGAACACATCGGCGCGCTGTTCGACGCCGAACGCGGGATGCAGTACGGCGGATCGCTGCAAGGTGTGCTGCAAACGCGCGATCCCATTGCGGGCTGGCTGACACGGACAATGGGCGCAGCGGTCACGCCCGATCAACTGATAATCATTCCCGGCACGCTGTTTGCGATTGACCTGATCTGTCGCACGGTCGCCAAGCCGGGCGATGTCGTGCTGGTCGAAGAACCGACCTTCTTCTTCGCGGTGAACTTGCTGCGAATGAGCGGCGCGGAGGTCGTCGGCGTCCCAATGAGCGACGACGGCATCGATCTCGCGGCGCTGGAGTCAGCGTTGAAACAGTACGGCGGGCGCGTCAAACTGATCTACACCATTCCCAGTTTCCACAACCCAACGGGCATTTGTGCGATAGCGGCAAACCGCGCAGAAGTGGCGCGGTTGGCGGCGCAATACGATACGCTCGTCCTCGAAGATGCGACGTATCAACTGTTATATTACGGTAAACTGCCGCCCCCGCCGCTCAAGACATTCGATCCGACAGGCGAGCATGTCGTCCTCGCGGCGTCAGTATCCAAGCTGCTCATGCCGTCGCTGCGGCTCGGTTGGATATGGGGATCGAAAGCATGGATCGCGCGTTTCTTGGCGTACAAGTCGGACGGCGCGACGAGCGCGCTCACGTCGTCCGTCGTCGCAGAGTTCATGCGGTCGGGCGAGATGGATGGGCAGCTCGTCCATGCACGCGCCTTGTATCAGTACAAGCATGATTTAATGGTGGCGACGCTGCGCGAACATGCGCCCGCGTGGCTAAAGTGGACACCCCCGCAGGGCGGTTACTTCATCTGGGCGACGCTCCCCGACGGGTTGACAGGCGCGCAAATCGAAGCAGCAGCGGCGGCGCGCGGTGTGGCGATCATGCGTGGCAGCGAGTCGTATGCGCATCCGCCGCACGATCAGACGATCCGGCTCTGTTTTGCGTTGTTGAAAGACGCTGAATTGGTCGAGGCGACCAAGATACTGTGCGAAGTTTTGAAAAACCTGCGGTAATCAACCGCCAAGACACCACAATACACTTGGTGTCTTGGCGATTCAACAATTAGCCACCTTCGATTTCGGACAGTTGCTCGGTGATTTCGTCCTCGCTGCACGCCAAGCCCGCGATGAACGCTGTATCCGCCGCCATGCGTTCGTCATCGGTCATTGTGGCAGCTTCAGCCATGCTCGTTTCGCCGCCCTCAATCACGATGCCCGCGCGTTCCAACAGCGCATCCGGCACGGTCACGCCCTGCGAAACAGCGGCATCGAGATTGATCGCCAACAGATTGACGGTCTGACGGCTGATGCGCGCCGTCGCCAAATCGAGTTCACCGTTGAGGAAAGCAACCGCCATACGTCCGGCGTCTTGTCCTTCTTGGGTGTAATCCAAACCTTGCGCCAAGACCGCGCCGCGCGCCGCGCTCGACGGATCGCTGGCGATCACAGGGATGCCGTTCTCGTTGGCAACCTGAATCAACGCTTCGAGTCCGGCGACAACCGTGCTGTCCGTCGCCACATAGAACACATCGATATCGCGCCCGACCAACGCTTCGGCGGCGGTAGCGACTTCGGCGGACGTCGAGATCGTTTGCACTTCCATCGCCAAGCCAAGTTCCGCGAACAACGGCGTCAGGATGTCGGTGTTAGCGACGGAGTTGGCTTCCGCCGTGTTGTAGATGTAGCCGACCGTATCAGCGTCCGGCACGATGTCGAAAATCAGCGGCACGGTGTCCGCATACGGTGCGAGGGCTTGCGTCCCCGTCATCCACGCCGGATGGACACATTCTTTCTCCGCCAAGCCCGCGCCATAGGGCGACGTGACCACGTTGTAAATCACAGGGGGTCCTTCTTGCGGCAGCGTGGCATTGAGCGCTGCTTGCGCGGCTGGTGTGCTGGTGGCGATGATCAGATCGACTTCCTCATCGAGGAAGCTCTGCGCAATCGTCGCCAACGTCGGGATATCACCCTCACCATTGGCGAAGATGAAGCGCGCCGTCGCGCCGTCCACGAATCCAGCGGCATTGAGCGCCGCGACCGCGCCATCACGCCCCGCGTTGAGCGCGGGATGCGACACGAACTGCATGAAGCCCACAACCGGAACATCCTCTTGTGCCAGCGCCGCGCCGCCCAACGACAGGGTAGCGAACGCCACACCCACGAAAATCAATTTACGCAGCATCAAACAATCTCCATCAAATCTATGCGAGTCGGGCGTGCCAACGGCGCGCCCCTACACATTCTATCGGGTTTGGTGTGTCAAACCCCTATACGCTATTCTAACAAGGATCGATCCGACAGATCATCCCCCATCCGCAAATCGCGGAAACGCTGAATCAAGTCGTCCGCCGTCACGTTCGCGCGTTCCGCGCCGCGCAGTTCCACGACGATGGTGCCGCGATTCATCATCACGATGCGATTGCCCATGCTGCACGCCTGCGCCATGCTGTGCGTGATCATAATCACGGTCAAGCGCCGCTCCGATGCCAGCCGCGCCGTTAAATTGAGGATTTGTGCGGCGGCGTTCGGATCGAGCGCGGCGGTATGCTCGTCGAGCAGCAGGATTTCCGGCTGTGCCAGCGTCGCCATCAGCAGCGTGACCGCTTGGCGCTGTCCACCGCTGAGTAAGCCAACATCGCTGTCCAGTCGCTGCTCCAACCCCATATCGATCCCGCGCAGAAGGTCGAAGAAGCCCGCGCGCTCCGCCCGTTTCACACCAGGACGCAAGCCGCGCGTTTGTCCGCGCTGCGCCGCCAGCGACAAGTTTTCATGGACAGTTAAGCCCGCGCATGTCCCCGTCAGCGGATTTTGGAACACGCGCCCGATCTTCGCGGAACGTCGATGTTCCGGCGTGCGGGTGATATCCGCCTCGTTCAGCCGGATCGCGCCGCGTTCGGGCGTGACCGTGCCAGCGACCGCGTTGAACAGCGTACTTTTGCCCGCCCCGTTCGCGCCGATGACCGTCACGAAATCGCCCATTTCGACGCGCAGGGATACCCCACGGAGGGCGCGCACTTCCGATGGCGTACCCGCATTAAACGTGACATGAATCTGATCCAATTGCAGCATCATGATCGCCGCCGCCCGCGCCAGCGTTCCCAAAACGTTGGTGCAGCCAGCGCGATCAGCACGACCAGCGCGCTCACCAACCGAATATCTGCCGCCTCCAAGCGCAGCGCCGCGAACACCCATGCGCGCAACACCTCGAACACGATCATCCCGATAACTGCCGACAAGATGCCCTGCCCAACCGTGCGCGGACGCAAGAGCGTCTCGCCAATCATCACCGCCGCGAGTCCGCGCACGATGATGCCGACGCCCATTTGCACATCCGCGAAGCCCAACTGCTGTACAGTCAGCGCACCCGCCAGCGCCGATAAGCCGTTGGAGAGCATCAGCCCGATCACGATCATCGCGCGATGATCGACGCCAACAGCGCGCACCATCTGCGGATTCTTGCCCGCCGCGCGCAAGGTCAAGCCGATCTCCGTGCGCAAGAACCAGCGCACAACGACCAGCAAAATTGTCACGACGAGCGAAAAGACGATGATTTCAACCAAGTTGTTCGCTTGCCGCCGATAGCCATCTCCGAAGGTGGCGATCACCCATTCGCGGACGATGGGTTGCAGCGGTGTGAGGATCGTCCGCTCGTTGATCAGCGGGATGTTGCTGGTGGTCATGACGCGCAAGACGACTGTGTATGCGCCCGTCATGACGATGATGCTGGCGAGCAAGCCATCAATTTTGAGCAGCACATGAATCAGCGCGGTACACAAGCCCAACAGCGCCCCTGCGATCAGGGCGGCGGGCAGCGTCCATTCGGCTGCGACTCCAGCATTCACGATCAACGCCGCCGCCACCGCACCACCAAACGGAAACGCACCATCGACGGATAGATCGGGGAAATTCAGCACACGAAACGAGATATATACACCCATGCCGACGAGCGCCAGCGCGAGTCCCTGTCCAAGCGCGCCGATATTCACGCCCGATGCGCTCATGAGCAAGCCGAGCGCGATGCACAGCGCAAGCAAGCGAATAGCGAATTGCAATGACGGCGCGACACGGCGCGGCACAGCGGGAGCGTCAGATACAGGGAACGATTTGGCGGTCATAGGGTTTGATCGGCGTTGAGCAATTCGAACTACGCAGCGAAGGTAATGATCGGAATATTTTTATAGTTTTTAAAGCGCGGCAAATCTCAAGCACGACTCGCATCGCGTTTCTGCTTCCGTTCCAGACCAGACAGACGGATTTCTTCAGCCATTTCTTCTTCTGTCAACCCGATATTCGTAAGTGAAGACATCATTATAACGCCGTTCACCTCAACTGCCACACCGTGTTACCCTTCCGCGATCACGTCCCGCCCCACCGCGCGCGCGTTCGGACAGCCCACCAATGCCAGCGCCCTATCGAATTCGTCGCGCAAGATATCGATCACCTGCCGCGCGCCGTGTTCACCATCGACCGCCAAGCCCCACAGCATCGGACGCCCGATCAGTACGGCGTTCGCGCCGCGTGCCAGCGCCTTCAATACGTCCGTTCCGCGCCGGATGCCGCCGTCGATCAGCACGTCAATCTGTCCGCCAACGGCGTCCGCAATCGCCGGGAGCGCGCGAATCGTGGGCAGCGCAGTATCCAACTGCCGCCCGCCATGATTGCTGACGATGATCCCCGCCGCGCCGTGTTCGACCGCTAATTTCGCGTCTGCCGGATGCAAAATGCCTTTGACGACGATGGGGAGCGTCGTAATCGACCGCAGCCAATCGATATCGCGCCACGACAGCGACGAGTCGCGCTGCGCCGCCGCATATGCCGCCATCGCGGATGCATTCGCCTGATCGTGGACGGCATCCAAGTCGAACTCGGTCAGGTTTGCCAGTTTTAGCGCCGGAGGAATGGCGAATTGATTGCCAATATCGCGCAGTCTTTTTCCCGCGACAGGCGTATCGACCGTGATCACCAACGCCGCACAGCCCGCCCGTTCGGCGCGTTCGATCAACCGCTGCGTGATCGCGCGATCTTTATACGGATACAGTTGAAACCACCACGTTTCGATCAGCGGCGCGATATCTTCCATCGCCGTGTTCGCCCATGTACTCAGCGTGAAGATCGTCCCCGTCGCGGCGGCGGCGCGGGCGATGCCGCGTTCGGCGTCGGGATGCGCCATGCCCGCCAGTGCCGTCGGCGCGATTAAGATCGGATGCGGGCGTGTCTGTCCAAGCACGGTAACGGACAGATCGCGCTGGCTCACATCGACCAGCACACGCGGACGCAGGAAAATTTGATTGTACGCCGTAACATTTTCGCGCACGGTCACTTCATCGTCCGCGCCGCCGTTATAGTAATCGGCATAGGAACGCGCGATCTTTTCAACAGCGCGACGTTCGTAATCGAGCAGCGTGATCGGGGGATGATCGTTCAATGACTCGTTCCCTCACGGTTTGACTCAGCGCAGACAGGCGCAGCATCGCTTGGCACCGAGTCGGGCAATGGCGGCGTCAAACGCAGTTCGACATTATCAACATCGATCCATTCATTCGTGGTTTCCCCGTCAATGATGTAAAGCGCAAACCGCACATCACGCCATGCAGATACGGTTCCCGCGCGCATCGTATAGCTTGTCCAAGGCGTACCTGAAGCCAGCACGAAGGTACAAGATGCTGATTCTGACCAGTCCGGCGCATGGATGAACACGCCAACGCGGGCTGCCGTGGCGGACGAATTGGCAAGATCAAGCCGAACGTTGAAGGTTGTCCCCGCCGCGATATCCATCATGACATCTTGGTAGGCGACCGCACTTCGTTCGGGATCGCGCCCCGTATCAGAAAAACGCATGATCCCGCTCCGTCGATCCAATATGCTGTCGGCATATCCATCCCAAAAACCGTCCAACCTATCGAACGTCCCGCCACGAATCACGTTCAACGAATACGCGGGCGGCTGCCGGAAACGGCTCACGAACGCTTCATAGAACAGAGTCCAACGTCGCGTCCCGATGAGATACGGCTCATTGGCTAACAACCGTTCCGTCTGCGCGTTAAAGACATAGGGACTAGTCTCCCAGCGTAAGCGCGCGTTGAGCGCCTCGAACTGGGCATCCGGCACCATCGGCATTTCGTCGTACAGGCGCAGCGCCAGCGCGTTCGCGGCGGGATCGCCCAACGATGCGAACGTGTTACCAATCGCAATTTGGGTCGAAATCCGAAACTGATTCGTGTAAATGATCGCGCCAAACATCATCAACAACGCGGCGGGAGCAAGCACAGACGCCGCTGTCAGCGCACGCTGACGAATCGGGTTGTAGGGCAACCAGATCAGCGCGATCACAACCGCCGCGCCGATCCCCTTCAGCGCCAAAATCGACAGCGCGCCGCCAAACTGCGCCGCCGAGTCGGTCAGCGCGGCATCCGCACGCATCCCGGCGATCTGCGTGATGCCGTATTCTGCGACACCCCACACGATCCACACGCCAACAACAAGCGCCACCATGTAGGGGCGTACCGCTGGCACGCCCGCTTTCCAAATACTCACTGCACCGATGCCTAACAGCGACGCCAGAAGGATCAATAACGTTGGCGTGCCAACCTCATGGCGGACATACTGACTGTTCATCGTCACGCCAATTCCGGCAATCAACAGCACGCCCGCCGCTGCCGCCGCCCGCATCCATATGCTCCCATCCGTCGGGGTTTCCCGTTGGGACACGCGCTCAGTATCGGATCGATGCGCTGCAAGCAACCCAAGCGCGACCCACCACAGCCCCCCCGCCGCAATGGTCATGAAACCGAATTGCAGATCGATCCAGCCCGCAATCAGGATACCGAGCGCGCCTATCACAACGCGCGCATCGTCCGGTAGAGGCTGCATCGCATCCGTCTCAGACAAGGCACGCCAACCGATCCAAATCAGCGTCGCCAGCGGCAACCCAAGTAACGCGCCAATCAGCATCACAGAGCGAAAATCCGGACTCGCGTTGATCAAAAGAATTGGCGCGGCAATGGCGGCGAGGATGCTTACAAGCGCGTGAACGCCGAACCACGCGATCAGCCTACCGCGTGGAAACAAGCTCAGCGCATGACACGCCGCGAATGCCGCTGCTAGATAAATTGCGATCCACGCCGCCAAGCCGATATAGCCCGTCCACGCCAGCGCATCGTAGCCGAGATTGTGAAACGTATCGATGTAATAGGCTTGCGAGCCGACGACGCCGTAACGGGATTGCAGGAAGGGAATTGTGTCCAGTCCATAGCCGATCTGTGGGCGGGATGCCAGCAACGGATCGCGTCCACTGAACGCATTGGTCAGCGGCATATCGATGCCAAATAACAGTTGTGATCCCGCGCTCCACGCCTCTAAGCGGAACGGATCGACGGGGCGAAAGATGCGCGGTAGCCCAAACACGCCAAAGACCTCGACGAGGATCACAATCGCTGTATAAAGCACCATGCCCGCGCCTACTGCGCTTATCAAACGCCGCGCCAAGCGCCGCCGCCGCGTCACCGCCGCGTATGCCAACCCGCAGCCGAGCCAGCCCGCCGCCAATGCTGCCAGCGCGCCGCGACTCCCCGTCAGGATCAGCGCGAACCCGATCAGCGCCATTGTCCCCACAGCGACAGCGCGCCGCGCGCCGCGATAGCTTCCGAACTGCGCCCCAATCCAGATCAGCGCGAGAATCAGCCATGACGCAAAGAAATTGGCGTTGCCCAATAACGATCCGGGGCGCGGATTGTTCACGTCGAAACGCTGATATAGCGCATACAAACACAGCGGTATTGCGATGGCGACAAGAATCGGCGTCATGAACGGAACGACCCGCCGCCCCGCGCCCAACGCGCCGAAAAATAACAGCGCGTAGGCGAAATACGTCAGCAAGCCCTGTCCACGATTCGGCAAACCTTCGAGGCTGGTGTGCGGGCTGATCGACATGCGCCACGACAGCACCGCCGCCCCCACCAACAGCAGCACACACCATACGAGACCCGACTTGATCCAAATCCCCCGAATGAGCAGCGGCACGATCATAACCAGCGGCGCGGCGAACAGCAGCAGCAAGCCCGCGCGTTCAGTTTCGTAGCCTTCCAAGCGCACATCTTGGAATGCTAACGGTAAGAACAGCGCCGCTGCGATCACGCCCGCGGCGAGGCGTTCGAGCAGCGGCGCGCGCCCCTCATCCCTGATTGGCGTTCCGTCGCTCATGCTCACGGAATGCTGCCGAGTGCGATTGCCGTGCGCGACTCGCAGCGTACCTCGCCCCCGCCCGATCCCGACTTAATTGCCTGTACCGTCCACGCGATTCGACCACTCCAGCGCGGATCGGATGGTGCTGTCCCCAAATTAACCTGTGCGCCTGGACTGGTGGCAAGCGTTTGGTAGATAATCCACGAGTCGCCGTTGGAAATCGTCAGTCGATAGTTAATTGCGCCGAATACAGGCGACCAGCTAAACGAATTCGGATTACTTGGCGTGAATGCGCCCACGGGTTCATACAGCACCAGTCCGCTGCAATCGATGCCGTTGGGATCGCTGGTCGCGCCTATCGTCGCTGTCGGCGGCGTGCCGCTGGTGGTGGGTGTGGCACTGGGCGGCGTACCGCTCACCGTCGGCGTGACCGAGCGCGTCCCTGTGATCGTCACCAGCGGCGGCGCAGCGGTCGGGCGCACTTGCACGAACCCTGATGTTGGTACGGCGTTCGTTTGATCACAGTCGCCACTTTCATTCACGCTGAGGCTCGACACCCAAAAACGATCCGGCTCGTTGGTGTTCTCCCAAACGAGGTTGTACCACGTCACACCATCCGCGCCCGTCGCTTGTCCGCGCACCGCGTAGGTGACCCCCGGCATCATCGTGGCGCGCGCCACCCGGTTCGGATCAGGTCCCACATGCACCGTCACCCCGCGCGCCGCTGCGACAACGACGCACGGCTGCGGCGTATTCGTCCTTGAAGGCGTGAGCGTTGGCGTTGGAGGAAGTGTATTCGATGGGGTGAGCGTCGGCGTTGGCTGGGCGAATGCTGGAAGTGTGGCGACAACGGGCAGATCGGGCGTAAAGGTGAGCATAATCGTCGGTGTCAACGTCACCGTTGCCGTGAAGGTGGGCGTGATCGTCGGCACATCCGTCGATGTCGGCATCAGTGGCTCAATAATCGGCAGTTCTGCCAGATTGCCGCTGGCGATCACGAACTGCGGTGCATTTGCCAGCCAACCGGACGTTTCTGCGTCCAACTGGACATTGAACCACGCCCCATCGGCGCTGATTCCCAAAATCGGGAGTGTCGTCCCCGCTGGAATCTCACTGACCGCTGGAAACGTCGATCCGGCACCTTGCCGCGCCACAAGGGTGCGTTCCAAGCGCAGCATGGGCGCGCCTTGAACAATGATTCGACCATTCACGCTGACAACATTCATCCGTGCTGCGCCGCGTCCACTGATCGAAATGTCTTCAACCGCCAGCGGCGACTCGCCATCCGCCAAAGTCGTGATCGTCAAAACGAATAACGCATCCGCTGTCGTCGTCGTTATTTCGTTGCCCACTGCCGCCAGCCGGATAACGCCATTCACGTTGTCGATCTGGTTAGCGCGGGCGGGCGTGCGCGCATTCGCCCCCACATATGCTCCCGGAACGGCGCTTTCAACGCGCACGATGGCAGGATCGAACCGGATCGTCAATTCGTAGCCGGAACAATTACGGGTTGGACAGTCAATGCGCGCCGTCAGCGTCAAAATTTCGCCCACGTCGGCGGTTTCCGTTGGCAGCGTGACCACGACCGGATTTTGCGCGCTGACGACTGTCACCAGCGTTAGCGATAACACCACCATAACGACCAGTCGAAATCTCGCATGACACCATCCGCGCATCAATTGTTTCACCTTCCGCTCAAGATCACCGACTCACACACGGACTGTTGTTCCAAGACAAAATCGAGATCGATCAAGCCGATCTCCCCATCGTCGTTGGTATCGACCGCCGCATCGAAATCGGCATCCGCTTCACTCAATCCATATGCCGCATCGACCGCATCGACATCGCTATCATCGACGCGCAGATCGGCGTTCACATCGGCGCGTTCGCACAGCGCGGTTGATACGCACTGCATCTGTTGGTCGAGGACGAAATTGAGGTCGAGCAGGTCGATGTCCCCACTGCCGTCAAAATCGTAGGCGGCGTTGTAATTCGCGTCCCCGCTGCGCGTCTCATACGCCGCTTCAATCGCTGTCACATCACTATTATCGACAATGCCACTCGTATCCACATCGGCTAACTCACACGGTGAGGGCGTGGGCGTGAACGTTGGTGTTTCGGTAGGCGTATTCGTCGCAGTTGGCGTCGGCGTCCATGTGGGCGTCAGCGTTGGCGACGGCGTGTAGGTCTGCGTATCCGTCGGCGTCAGCGTTGGCGATGGCGTATAGGTCTGCGTATCCGTCGGCGTCAGCGTTGGCGATGGCGTATAGGTCTGCGTATCCGTCGGCGTCAGCGTTGGCGATGGCGTATAGGTCTGCGTATCCGTCGGCGTCAGCGTTGGCGATGGCGTATAGGTCTGCGTAGCCGTCGGCGTCAGCGTTGGCGATGGCGTATAGGTCTGCGTATCCGTCGGCGTCAGCGTTGGCGATGGCGTATAGGTCTGCGTATCCGTCGGCGTCAGCGTTGGCGACGGCGTGTAGGTCTGCGTATCCGTCGGCGTCAGCGTTGGCGATGGCGTGTAGGTCTGCGTATCCGTCGGCGTCGCGGTCAAGATTGCCGTCGCGGAGGGCGCCGACGTGCGCGAAGGTGTCTCGCTTGGCGAGGCGATCTCGGTTGGACGCAGCGTTGCCGTTTCAACAACTGCGCGAACGTTCGTCGTCGGCATGTCGTTCGGTGTGCGCGTTGGTAATGCAGTGAGCAGCACCTCACTTGGAGTCAACGTTGGCGGCAAATCGCTCGCAGTCGAGGTTGGCGTCGCAGTGGGTGGTACGTCACTTGGCGTCAATGTTGGCGGCAGCTCACTTGGAGTCAGCGTGTTGGAACGTACAGCGACAGCGGTAAGTTCCCCAATCCGCGTGACAGTCTGTACCGCAAAGGTGGCTACGCGGTCTTGTGCAGAGAGCATCGTCGCGCTTGGCGCATCGTCGCCAACCGCAAGCGATGGGGCTGTTGGCGCGTCCGTCGCCGTGAACATGGGCGTCGCAGACGGCGCGTCGGTATCGCTTGGCGTTGGCGTAAACGTCTCAGTGGGTTCGGGCGTGAACGTCTCAGTAGGTATCCCGCTGGGGGTCAGCGTTGGCGTGGCAGACAACGCCCGTTGCGTCTCGACAGCGGCAAACGCGGCGGCAGCATCCGTTTGTGTGCCAGCCAGCGCGACAACAGCAGTGGCGGAACGTTCCGGCGGCGTTGGACTGTCCGGCTGACTCAGTAAGATGAACAGTGCCGCCACAACCACCACCAGCGCAATCGCTAGTCCAGCGATGATCAGCGTGAAGCGATCTCGGCTCGGCGCGACAGGCGTAGGAATCGTACCTGATCGCGTCAAGGGTGTTCCGCTCGGCGGTGTGGTGTATGGGGGTGTCCCTCGCGGGGGTGTCGTGTACGGCAGTGTGCCACCCGGCGGCGTGAAGCGGCTGCCACCGGGCGTATAGCCGGGTGTGGGTGGCGCGTTCGACGGCGACGTCCCGCCAGGGAGCAGCGGCTCGGTCGCTTGCGTCATGGGCGGCGGCGTCAGATTGAGCTGCGGCAGCACCGGTTGGGTCGGCAGCGAGAACTTGAAAAAATCTGTCCCCAACGCATCCGTATTCGAGATCGCCGCTGCGAACGTCTCCGCGAACAAGCTCGCCGACTTGAACCGTTGATCGGGCAGCTTCGCCATCGCTTTCTCGATCACTTGCGTGACGCGCGGCGTAATTTCTGTTCGCAAGTGGTGGATCGGCGTTGGCATATCGTTCAGATGTTTGGACATGAGCGCGTAAGGCGTTGTCCCCTCGAACAATGCGCGCCCCGTCACCATCTCGTAGATCACGCCGCCAAGCGCGTAAATGTCAGACGCAGCCGATACGGGATCACCCTTCCATTGTTCGGGCGACATGTAACGCGGCGTCCCCATCATCATATTCGATGAAGTCATGGACGCTGTAAATGTTTCGAGCAGCTTGGCGATGCCGAAATCGACCAGATAGGCGCTGCCCGTTTCATCGAACATAATATTGCTAGGCTTGATATCACGGTGAACAATGCCACGCCCATGCGCGTAATCGAGCGCGCTGCTAATTTGGGTGAGCAGAAAACTAACGTCCTTCAAGGAGGGCGTGCGCCGCTGTTCAAGCGTGAAGCGCATTCGCTGTCCAAGCGTACCGCCGCCCAACAAGCGCATGACCATATAGCTCATGCCTTGAAACGCGCCATAATCATAGACAGGGACGATGTGCGGATGTTCCAGTCCCGCGGCGGTCTTTGCCTCGCGGTTGAAGCGTTCCAGATAATCCGACTCTTGTGCCAATGCCGCGGTCAAGACCTTGACCGCGACGAGTCGATCCAAGTTAAGTTGACGGGCGCGGTAGACCGACCCCATGCCGCCGATACCTAACATATCACGCAGTTCGTAGTTACCGAAAATGCTACCACTAAGATAGATGGGTTGAGTCATTGCATTCCCGTTATCATCTGCGAAAGCGCATTCGAGCAGCGGCGCACAACAAGTCTTAAAATTGAATAAGCATGGATGACATGGACATGATTTTAGACGAGGATTTTTTTTCCGCAAGTCAACCCCAGTTACGGGGTTAGTATGTCAGTCAATCTTTCGATACACTAGCATCACTTAAACCGTTGGGAACCCAAATCGCTGTGCGGCAGCATTCCGCACAGCCTATTGTGTTGTTCCATTGAAGACAGAAGGTCAACCGATGCAAGTTAAAGACGCCGCCGCGCCGTTGGACGCGCGCCCTGACTCCGCCGTGTGGTGGACGCTTACCCCGGATGAAACGATCAGCCAATTGCACACCGATCCCGTGCGCGGACTCTCGACCACCGACGTACAAACGCGCATTGCTCAACTCGGCGCGAATACGCTGCCCGAACCCGAAAAAGTCAGCTTATTGACCAGCGTGGTCGAAGCGTTCAAAGACCCGCTGGCGCTTGTGCTGACCATCGCCGCCATTTTGAGCGCCGTTGTCGGGCTGATCGAAGGCGAAGCGACCGAACTGCAACAAGCGGGCTGGATCATGGCAATTGTCGTGTTCATGACGCTCGTTGGCTTCTATACCGACTACTTCTCCAATAAAGAGATGGAGAAACTCAAGGCGCTGCAAGTCGAAAAGGCGACCGTCGTCCGCGATGGCAAACGGATCGTGCTGTCTGCGCAAGAAGTCGTGCCAGGCGATCTGATTCTGCTTGGACAAGGCGATAAGATTCCAGCGGATGCGCGGGTGATCGAAGCCACCAACGCCACCGCCAACGAGCAGTTATTCACTGGCGATCCGTATGATATCGACAAATCTGCCGTCGCCGTTTTGCCCGCCGATACCGTACTGGCGGAACGCTCGAATATGCTGTTCGGCGGCACGTTCCTGACGGCAGGGACGGCGACTGCCATTATCACGGCGACGGGCGTCAAGAGCGAACTGGGCAAAATCTGGGCGAATCTGCAAGAGAGCAACGAGACGCTCACGCCGCTGCAAAAACAGTTGGAACAACTGGGCAAAACGCTGTTGATCGGAACATTGGTCGTCTGTGCGCTGGTCGTAGCGATCTACATCTTGTTTCAGGGCTACGAAATCCTCGACGCCCTGATCGTCGCCGTCGCCCTCGCCATCGCATTCATCCCCGAAGCCTTGGGCGCGATCATTTTGATTGCGTTGGCGTTGGGCGCGCGCGAGATGGTAGAGAAAAAGACGATCATCCGCGAGAAATATGCCGCCGAAGGGCTTGGTTCCGTCGGCGTGATCTGCACGGATAAAACCGGGACCGTCACCTATGGCAACATGACGGCAACGCACCTGTGGGGCGTCGGCGTCGGAGAACTGAAGATCGATGGACAGAACTGGGGCGCGCTTGGCGTCGATGTCGCGCGGATGCTGACGATTGCGCGCTATTCCAACAACCTGAAGGACGCGACGGACGAGGCGTTGGGACGCTTGTTGGCGAAAGCGAACCAGCCGATCACCCCAGAACTGCGCACCCAACGCCGCGCCGAAATGCCGTTTAGCAGCCGTCGCAAGCGCATGTCCACGTTGGACGATATCGACGGCACGCTGACAATGCACGTCAAGGGCGCGCCGTCGATCCTGCTGCCCTTCTGTGGGCGCGCGCTTGTCAATGGGACACCCCATCCGCTCACCGATGCTGAACGCGACCAGATCAGCGCGCAGCTTTTGCGCTTCGAGCGCGAAGGCTACCGCGTGCTGCTGCTGGCGGAGCGCGAATGGGAAGACGCCGTGCGCGATCTGAGCGAACGCGACGAGACCAACCTGATTTTCGTCGGCTTGGTGGCGATCAGCGATCCGGCGCGTCCAGAGGTCAAAGGCACGATTGAAGCACTGCGCCGCGCAGGCATCCAAGTCAAAATGATCACGGGCGACAGCCCCGAAACCGCCATGTCCATCGCGCGCGATGTCGGCTTGATCGGCGCAGACGCGGATCGCTCATCCGTCATCGAGGGCGCGGAATTGGAACGCATGGTCGCACCGCATCAAGCGCAGTTGAAAGCCGAACCCGATAAGATGATCGTCGATTTTCTGCCGTTGGCTGACCTTCAGCGCATCGAAAACGCGGCGATCTTCTCGCGCGTGTCGCCAGAAGATAAAGTCGTGATCGTCTCGGCGCTGCAAAAGCAGGGACACCTTGCCGCGATGGTCGGGGACGGCGTGAACGACGCGCCTGCCATCAAACAGGCGAACGTTGGGATTGCGATGGCGTCCGGCACAGAATTGGCGAAAGCCGTGAGTAAAGCGGTGCTGACGGGCAGTTACGAAGCGATTGCCAGCGCCGTCCAAGTCGGGCGCACGATCTTGCATCGCGCGCGGCTGTATATTCACGCGCTGTTGAGTACCAACGGCGCGGAAGTCGGCGTGTTCATCGTGGCGGCGCTGGTCGGCTTGCCGACGCCGCTGACCGCTGTCCAACTGCTGGTGATCAATCTGTTGGGCGACTCGTGGTTGAGCATCGCGCTGGCGACGGAAAAATCCGAGAAAGACGTGATGCGCAAGCCGCCGCGTCCAGCCGACGAACCCGTGATCACGCGCTGGATGTGGTTCAGCATTGGCTTGCAGAGCGCCGTCGCCACGGTCGTGATGCTGATCGCGTTCGCGTTGGCGCGCGATTACGTCCTGACCAACGCGATCAGCGGCGAACAAGCGTTGGCGATCCAGCAAACGGCGATCTTCGTGGCATTCATGACGCAGAAGATCATCCGCAGCGCGTTCACCGCGCGCAGTTTGAGCGAGAACATCTGGCAAATCGGCTTCTTCACCAACAAATGGAGCTTGATCGCGGCAGGGATCACCATTGGCATCGCCCTGTTGGCAATTTACGTGCTGCCCGTCGGCATGACGCCGTTGGACAGTTCGCTGATCCCGCCGCTGTTGGCACTGGGGCTGATCCCGCCGATTGTCGAGGAAGTGGTGAAGGTGATCCGGCGGGCGGTGAGCCGTCCAGTGGTCAAGCTCGTTGCCGCGCACTAACGATATAAGGACGTTCACTCTCACGTCCACCCATAAATCAAGGTATCCAAGTCGAAAAAGCGCATTAGAATTGAGCTAGTGCGCTTTTTTGCTGCTGACAAATAGGATATTTCATGACAACTCGCGCGATTGTGGTGGGAAGCGTGCTGGGCGTGCTGTTGGCACTGTCGGGCGTCTGGTTCTGGTCATATATGCCAGATCGGGACTTTTTGCGTTTGCTAGGCGCGCTCGCCGACCCGGAAATAGCGCAAAATGTTGACCGTGTAGGGCTGATGATCAGCGCCATCGTATTCCTGTTCGTGTTTGGCGTCGTCGTCGGCGTCGGCGTCGTCGGCGTCGGCGTCGGCGTCGGCGGCGTCGGCGTCGGCGTCGGCGGCGTCGGCGTCGGCGTCGGCGGCGTCGGCGTCGGCGTCGGCGTCGGCGGCGTCTTAGAGGAACAATTTAAATTCAGCACTGAAGAGTACGTTACAAGTGCGTTTTCCAGCCTCATCTTCATGGCACTCACCCTCACTGCGTCCTGGTTGCTTTCCAATGTGATCGACCTCACTACACCGCCGACGCGCGCTGAGCAAATTGCCCAATTACAAACTTTTATCGCTGCTACGGCGACGACTGCACCCGTTCAAACGGCAAATGCAGCCACCGCAATCGCGGCAACACGCGCTAATGTCGCTACCGCTGATGCAGAGTGGACACAATTGGCTATCCTTGCTGCAACACTTAATCAAGTAATTCCAACACCTGAGGCTAGTCTCTCACTCGAACCAACATTAACGCTTGCTCCGAATCTACTCGCAACACAACTCGCAGAGGTGATTGCGAGTCCACCAAATAGCTCACCAGATGAGATTGACGTTGATATATGGCTCAATAGATTTGCCGCTATCGCCCAAATTTCGGGGATTGGCATAGTAGGCATCCTCATTTGGATATGGAATCGTCGCCATAAGAAACCCTAAAAGTAGTCCACCTGGCGCTGTCAGACGACCCGAAACGCGGATTATCCTCTGAACAAGTGTATATAGAACCTGAGTGTTGGATCGCTTCACCTCACCCCCCAACCCCCTCTCCACTGCGTGGCTGAGGGGAGGACATGTTTGGTTTTCTCCCTCATTCACCTCACCCCCCAACCCCCTCTCCACGCAGTGGAGAGGGGGAGCAGGACGGCTCACGATGGATATGAAAGTCCCCTCTCCACAACGTGGAGAGGGGATTTAGGGGTGAGGTGAAGCGATCCAACACTCAGGTTATAGAGGAATCGGACGCACCAACGCCGACAGCGCCACCAGCAATTCCAACGGGCGCAAACAAAAAAACCAAACTTAAAAGGTCAAAGATGGAACGTGGAGAGGATTTCCCCCACATTCTCTGCGTTCCTCTGCGTCTGTGCGTTAAAATCTTTCTCCTACCCTTTACCCCTTGTGCGCGTGAAACCCCTATGCGATAATCGCTCCCACAATTTCATACTCATCCAGAGCAGCGGAGTGATTCGGCACGATGAAGCTGCGGCAACCCCCAAAGCGTTGGGACGGTGCCAAATCCGGCAGATTGCGATCTGCAAGATGAGTCCAGCGCCGCGCATTCACGACGCCGCCTCTCATCCACTTGAGGCGGCGTTTTTCGTTTAGATAGGGGAAGGGCATAGAAGCAATGTTAGACACACGCACCAGCACGCACAGCAGCACCTTCATGACCGCGCCGCATTACTGCTTCACGTCGGAATCGGTCAGCGAGGGACACCCCGATAAGCTGTGCGATCAAATCTCCGACGCGGTATTGGATGCGATCCTCGCGCAAGACCCGAATGGGCGCGTTGCGTGCGAAACCTCCGCCACGACTGGGACGGTCTTCGTCTTTGGCGAGATCACGACCTCCGCCAACATCGATTTTGAGCAGATCGTGCGCAAAACCGTGAGCGATGTCGGCTATCACGACGCCGAACGCAGCATCGACGCGGCAACGTGCGAAGTGTGGGTGCGTGTGGGCAAGCAGTCCGCCGATATCGCGCTTGGCGTGGATAATGCGCTCGAAGCGCGCGAAGGCAAGATGTCTGACGCCGAAATCGAAGCGACAGGCGCGGGCGATCAAGGCATGATGATCGGCTTCGCCTGCGACGAGACGCCCGAATACATGCCGCTGACCATCGCGCTGGCGCACAAGCTGACGCGCCGCTTGGCAGAAGCACGTAAGGCGGGCGAGATCGACTGGCTGCGCCCCGATGCGAAAAGCCAAGTCACGGTCGAATATGCCTACGGGCAGCCGCGCCGCGTCGATACAATTGTCATTTCGACGCAGCACGCGCCAGAAGTCGAACAAGCCGAGATTCGCCGTGTGATCATCGAAAAGATCATCAAGTCGGTTGTTCCCGCGCACCTGCTCGACGCGGATACGCGCATCTTCGTCAACCCGACGGGGCGTTTCGTCACCGGGGGGCCCATGGGCGACGCCGGGCTGACCGGGCGCAAGATCATCGTCGATACCTACGGCGGCGTGGCGCGGCATGGTGGCGGCGCGTTCAGCGGCAAAGACCCGACGAAAGTAGATCGCAGCGCGGCGTATATGGCGCGCTACATCGCCAAGAACATCGTCGCGGCGGGCTTGGCGCGGCGCTTTGAATTGCAAGTCTCGTATGCCATCGGCGTGGCACAGCCGACCTCGTTGGCAGTCGAGACGTTCGGCACGGGCGAAATCCCAGATACGGAGATCGAAGCCCTGATCCGCAAGCACTTCGATATGCGTCCCGCCGCAATCATCCGCGACTTGAGCTTACGCCGTCCGATTTATCGCCAAGTGGCGGCATACGGACACTTTGGGCGCATCGATATCGATGTGCCGTGGGAACGCACGGACAAAGCCGACGCCCTGCGCGTTGACGCCGGACTATAACCAATAAGCCAAAAAGCGCCGATCTAGGGTTTGTTTGCAAACTCTGAAACCTCACCCCCCCAACCCCTTCTCCGGTACGGAGCTGAGGGGAGGACACCTTTTCAAGAACCTCACGCCCCTGACCCCCTCTCCACTGCGTGGAGAGGGGGCTGGGGCGTGAGGTGAATCAGGGAGAAAACCAAACATGTCCTCCCCTCAGCCGGTACGGCTGAGGGGGAGCGCAGCGCAGCGGGGATGCGGTCGAACAAAACAAGCGAAAATCGAGTTTGCAGACACGTGCTAGTCGTGCTTCTCCACTCAGTTCTCAGTCCTTTCCCCTCAGTCCTACATTCACGATTCGCATCCTCGCCAGATGCAGTTCTATCCTCTTATTGTTCCGATGTGCCTCCGTGCGGTATGATTTGCGTTAGGACGGTCACATCCGGCGAGGAAACCCCATGCGCGCATTAAAAGCGGTCGGCTCGTTTGTCAAGAACTTCATGATTCTGTTCTCGTTCATCGTGAGCCTGATCCTCGTGATCGTGCTGATCGCCGTAGGGCTGTTGATCTTCGACATCAAGAATAACATCGCTGCGCCACTCGTTGGCGGGCTGCACAGCAGTTTCGTCGGGCTGGACGAATCGACCATCGACTGGACGATCCCCGTCCGCGATACCATCCCCGTCGTGCTAAATGTGCCGCTCCAAACCGAAACCATCGTCGTCTTGACTGAAGCCGTTCCCTTGTTCGTGAGCGCCACGATTACTTTGCCGGGCGTCGGACAGTTGAACAATGCACAAGTCTTCTTGCAGCTTCCCGAAGGACTAGAACTGCCTGTCCGCCTTGATATCGATGTTCCCATCGATGAACAACTTGATATTTCTTTGGATGTACGCGCGATCATTCCGTTGAGCGAAACGCAGTTGCACGACCCGATCAACAATCTGCGCTTGCTGTTCGAACCGCTGGTACGCGGCTTAGGCAATCTGCCCGATGATTTCAACGAAGCCGGACAATTGGTCAGCGACATTTTAGGTGGCAACGCGCCGAATTTGTTGGTCGATACGCCCTACAGCCTCGACCCATGGATCGGCTATTCGCGCACAGCCGGCGTTGGCTATACATTAGGCGAAGAATCGCGCCCGATGCTCAACAATCCGGTCGAAACGGGCGTCGTGCAGCCGGGCGGCATCCCCGCGCTGGATGAACAGCTTCGCCCCGATTTGTACGCCGAAGGCGGTCCAGACGAAGTGAACCAGCGTGCCTTCGAGGACATGACCGGACTTGGCGTACCAGCCTACTTCTACGACGGCTCGTATTCCGCCTATCGGCGCAGCGAACGCGCGGCGACGCCCGAACTCAGGATTGTTCCGCCCGGTGACGCGCCGTTGATCGACGCCACGCCACCAGCCGATACGACCGCCGATCCAGCGAATCCCGATGCGGCGGCAACCGCTGAACCGACAGGATGAAACCGAATGACCAACCACGATTCGCCGCCGCCGATCTGTGACTATGAAGGCTCGAACTACCGTACCGAGTTCTGGGAGGGCAAAGGACGCGGCTATGAAGATCGCGTCGAACGGATCGCGTTGCGGCGGCTGCTGCCCGCACATGGAACGCGCTTGCTCGAAATTGGCGCGGGCTTCGGACGACTAACCGACGAATACAACGGCTACGATCAGGTCGTCTTGCTCGATTATTCGTTCTCGCAGCTCCAGCACGCGCGCGTGACATGGGGCGATGCGCGCTGTCTGTACGTTGCTGCCGATGTGTATCATCTTCCGTTCCACGCGGGCGTGTTCGACGGCGCGACGATGATCCGCGTGCTGCATCACATGGCGGATGTGCCGCGCGCGCTCGCTGGCATTCGCCGCGTCATGACAGCAGGGGGAACCTTCATCCTCGAACACGCGAACAAACGCAACCTGAAGGCAATTGCGCGCTATGCCCTCAAGCGCCAGTCATGGAATCCCAACGACCCCGATCCGGTCGAGTTCGTGGCGCTCAACTTCGATTTCCATCCCGAAACCGTGCGCCGCGAATTGATCGATGCCGGATTTGCTGTGCAGCGCCGTTCGCCCGTCTCATATTTCCGGCTCGGTGCGCTCAAGGCGCGCGTCCCGGCGGGGGTGCTGGCGGCGGCGGACGCGACCTTGCAGCGTTCCGGCTTGCTTTATGCACCCAGTGTATTCATTCAGGCGATGGCGAATGGCAATCCGACGCCCGTCCTGCCCATCGGCGCAGAGGCAACCGCGTTATTCGCGTGTCCCCAATGTGGCGGCGACCTTCGACGCGAAGATGACGCCATGATTTGCACGTCTGACGGCGCGCGCTACGCGATCCGCGACGGTATCTACGATTTCAAAGCGCCAATGTAAGCCGTGTGGCGGGGTTTGGCACGCTAAACCCCTATAATTCTTCCAGATGATCGCGCATCCAACCGAGATATTCGTGTCGGATCGCCATCGTTTTGACACCGGGCAGCCCGTCGCCGATCCGCCGCCCGTCAATCTCCACAACGGGGACGATACCGCGACTGCTGCTGGTGATAAATGCCTCCCTCACCAGCGGAATATCATCGACGCGGACGGGCGTTTTGCACACTTCTAGCACGCGCGGCGCGACCGCATAGACAATCTGGCGCGAGATGCCGGGCAAAACGCCCTCGTCGGCTGTGTATAATGCGCCATCGACGACCGCATAGAAATTGCTGCTCAAGCCTTCAAGGATCGCGCTCCCTTCGCTCAACAGCAACCCGGTGTAGATGCCGGACGGGAGCGATTTTTCGATCTGCGTCCGGTCGTGCATCCAATCCGTCGTCTTTGCAGCGGGATTATCGCGCACGCTCCCGCGCACCGTCACACAGCGCACGCCACGCGCGATTAAATCGGCGGGCAGCGGTTTGAACGGCTCGATGGATAAGATCGCGCAGTCGGGTGCCGCTGCTGTCACCGTGATCCGAAAGCGCACATCGCCCGGCGTTTCGTGCGCGCCGCCGAACGACGCCGCTTCGATCATCGCCCGCAGCGCCGCGCGAATTTGCCCGCGCTCCACATTCAGCGCGATCCCCGCACGCGCCGCCGAGTCCACCAACCGATCCATATGGGCATCGAACTTCAAGACTTTTGTTGTCTCATAGGTGTTGGTGATCGTATAGACACCCTCGCGCGGCTCGTGATCCGCCGCGTCCGCGAGCGATACCGCTGTATATCCCACTGATTCCACCCCATGCGGAGTCAGCCGCTGGATGATGCAGGTTTCCATCGATTTTTCGCTATCTCATCGCCTAAATTTTGTAAATTTGCTCATGATATCATGCGTAGTTAAACGTGCGTTTAAGAGTCGTAGCGTGCTGCATGAGGTTGCTTCACATTACTTGACAACCTTTTTTCGCCGCGCTACACTATTCTTAGCATTTTTGAACCAACGGATCGATGATGCATTTCAATCGTTCGACCACCACTATGCGGACTATGACCACTCAACGGGCAACCCCACTGAGTCGCACGCGCATAGCTGGTTGATATTCGGACAACAGCAGAGCGAATCAAGCGTGTGGCGACCCCACACGCTTTTTTATTGCATAGGGGAGACATCGATGAAAACGGTCACGATGAAATTTGGCGGTACGTCCGTCGGCAGTCCAGAGGCAATCGGCAACCTCGTCAGCATCGTCAGCGATGCGCGCACAGCGGGCGAACGCATCATCGTTGTCGTCAGCGCCATGAGCGGCGTGACCGATCAACTGCTCGCATCCGTGCGCGCGGCGGCAGAAGGCAAACGCTGGGATTATCTGGCGGCGGCGCAGAAACTGCGCGACCGCCATGATGAGGTACTGAACCTGCTCACGCAGCCGGGTGCAGACCGCGATGCCGTCCGCACCGAGATCGCCGCGATGATGGAACAGCATGGCGAATTGTGCAGCGCCGTTAGCATCTTAGGCGAGGCAACCGCGCGCATCATTGATGCCGTCGTTTCGTATGGTGAGCGCATGTCGTCGCGCGTGGTCGCCGCCGCGCTCCGACGCGCGAATGTACGCGCGCAGGCTTACGACGCGGGCGAATTTCTCGTCACCGACGACCGTTTCGGTTCGGCATCGCCGCTGTGGGACGTGACCAACGGACGCATCCAATCCAAACTGCTCCCCCTGCTCGATCAAGGCGTCGTTCCCGTAATCACGGGCTTCATCGGCAGTACAGCGGATGGACACGCCACCACGCTCGGACGCGGCGGCAGCGATTATTCGGGCGCGATCTTCGCGGCGGCGACAGACAGCGACGAACTGATCATCTGGACGGATGTCGATGGCGTCATGACGACTGATCCACGCATCGACAAGCGCGCGCGCGTGCTGCCGACGGTTTCATATCAGGAAGTTGGGGAACTCGCATTCTACGGCGCGAAAGTGCTGCATCCCAAGACAGTGCAGCCGATCCTGAACAAGGGGATTCCGATGCGCGTGCGCAACACCTTTAACCCGACCCATCCCGGCACGCTGATCGCGTCCACCAGCGAACCGAGCGCGACGATCATCAAAGCTGTGACCAGCGTGAAACTGGTCAGTCTGCTGATGGTCGGCGGCAAGGGCATGATCGGCGTGCCGGGTATCGCCGGGCGCACGTTCTTGGCGGCAGCGCGCGCGGGCGCGAACATCCTCATGATTTCGCAAGCGTCGTCCGAGCAAAGTTTCTGTTTCGTTGTCCTCAATGACAGCGCGAACGAAGCGAAAGCCGCCATCGAAGCGGAACTCGCCGCCGAAATCGCGCGCGAAGATGTGGATGCGGTCGAAATTTGGGGCAGCGTGGCGATTGTCACGGTGGTGGGCGCGGGGATGCGCGGGACGCCGGGCGTGGCGGGGCGCGTATTCACGGTGATGGGCGATCAAGCGATCAACGTGATCGCCATCGCACAGGGCGCATCGGAATGCAGCATTTCGTTCGTCGTCGATGCGGTACAGCTTCAACAGGCGGTGATCGCGCTGCACGATCTGGCGTTGGAGACCGTGCCAGCATGATCGAAGGGGGTTGCACGTTGTCGCAATCCCTGTTATTCTCTTTACATTCGATGGGAACATGATGATGTTATTGATGTACATCAGCAAGCAGGCGACGAAGCAGACTCCGATCTCAAATCGGGCTTTTTCGCGTTCCTAATCGTCTACACACGATGATTGATAATGATGAAAACCGCCCGCAACGGCGGTTTTTTTATTTGCCGCTGTATAAAGGGGGTGGAGTAGGGGCATGGCACACCATGCCCAGCTAAAGGACAGACAATGCCGTTCGACCGTTACGCCATTATCGAAAGCACGCTCCGCGAGGGCGAGCAGTTCAGTACTGCCACCTTCACGACCGCACAAAAATTGGAGATCGTCGGGCTGTTGGACGATTTCGGCGTCGAGATGATCGAAATGACCAGCCCGCTGGCATCGCCGCAAAGCGACGCCGATGTGCGCGCGGTGGTCGCAACCAAGCCGCGTGCGCGCATCTTGACGCACATCCGCTGTAAGCGCGAGGACGCCGCCCGCGCACTGGATACGGGTGTCGGCGGGATCGACGTGGTAATCGGCACATCCCCGCAGTTGATCCAGCATAGTCACGGCAAATCGATCCCGCAGATCATCGACGCCGCCGCGGACGTTTTGAGCTATATCCGCGAACAAGCACCCGATATCATCTTGCGCTTCAGCACCGAGGACAGCTTTCGCAGCCGTGAGTCGGACTTACTGCGCGTGTATCTTGCCGTCGCGGACTTGGGAATCGTAGATCGCTTGGGCGTGGCGGATACCGTTGGTGTGGCAACTCCGGCGGGCGTCATGGCACTCGTGCATCAATTGGTACGCTTGACCAGATTGGACGTAGAATTTCATGGACACAATGACAGCGGTTGCGCGATTGCGAATGCGTGCGCGGCGCTCGAAGGCGGCGCCACGCACATCGATACAACGATCCTCGGCATTGGCGAACGCAACGGCATCACCCCCTTAGGCGGCTTGATTGCACGGCTGTACACGCTCAATCGCGCCTATGTCTGCAAGTACAATTTGCGCTTGTTGGCAGAACTCGACGCCCGCATCGCAGCGATCTGCGGGATCGATATCCCGTTCAGTAACCCGATCACGGGCGAAAGCGCGTTCATTCATAAGGCAGGCATCCATGCGAAAGCCGTGCTTGCCGATCCATCAAGCTACGAGGCGATCAACCCGGACGATTTCGGCGTTGAGCGTGGGCTGCCCATCGGACACCGCCTGACCGGATGGAACGCCGTGCGCGGACGGTCGCGCGCATTGGGCTTGACGCTCGACGACGCGACGATCCAACGTGCCACTGCCGAGATCAAGGCGCGCGCCGATGTGCAGCCGCTCACGCGCGACCAGGTAGACGCGCTGTTGCACGACTATGCGAACGAACAGCCAACGGAGATGATTTCATGACCGGCTATACCTTCGCAGAGAAAGCCCTCGCACGCGCGGCGGGCAGCTCGTCAGCCCGCGCGGGCGATGTGTTGGACGTGCGTCCCGATCTGATCTTCAGCCACGACAACACCGCCGCGATCCGCCGCATCTTCGATCAGATCGTCGGCGACGCGGGCAGCACCGCGTTGGCGCGCCCCGACCGTATGGTGTTCACGCTCGATCACGCTGTCCCCGCGCCAACCACTGCGCACGCGCAGAATCACGCCGAAATCCGCGCCTTCGTCGCACAAACGGGCATCCGCCATTTCTACGAAGTCGGGCGCGGCATCTGCCACCAAGTAATCAGCGAAGATGCGCTGATCCTGCCCGGCGAAACGATCTTCGGTGCCGACAGCCACACACCCCATTTCGGCTGGCTCGGCGCGTTCGGGATGGGCGTCGGACGCACGGAGATGGCGGCGCTGTGGGCGACGGGCGAACTGTGGCTGCGCGTGCCAGAGGCGATCCAAATCCGACTGGATGGACAGTTGCAGCGCGGCGTAACCGCCAAAGATATCGCGCTCAAAATTCTGGCAGATTTGACCGTCGGCGGTGGCGCCTATCGTTCCATTGAGTTCATCGGTGACGCGATCTCCACCCTCCCACTCGATGATCGCCCGGTGATCCCAAACATGATGGCAGAGTTCGGCGCGATGAACGCCTACTTTCCGCCCGATCAAGTCGTATTCGATTATCTAGAAGCGAAACGAACGCGCGACTACCTTCCACTCTACCCTGACACCGATGCACACTACGACGAACGGCATACGCTTGACGTATCGACGCTCGACCCGCTGGTGGCGCTGCCCCATCAGCCCGACAACGTGATCAGTGTGACGGATGCCGCTGGACAGCCGATTCAGCAGGCGTACATCGGAACGTGTACGGGCGCGCGCTACGCCGATTTGGCGGCAGCGGCGCAGATTGTCGGCGGACGGCAGACGCGCGTCCGGCTGATCATCGTCCCCGCCAGCCGCGCAGTGGTGGCAGAAGCAGCGCGCACGGGCGTGCTATCGGTGCTGATCGACGCGGGCGCGAGCATTGGCGTGCCGGGCTGCGGCGCGTGCATGGGGAATCATCTCGGCGTCCCCGCATCGGGCGAGGCGACGATCAGCACAGGCAGTCGCAATTTTCGCGGACGCATGGGAACAGCGGACGCGCCAATCTATCTGGCAAATCCGTATGTCGTTGCTGCCAGTGCGTTAGAGGGGCAAATCGCGCATCCCGCACCATATCTATAAGGGCGCACCGCTGGAACGCCCGCATTATCGAGGATGAAAAATATGACACCCCATCGCATTTGGGTCTATGGCGACAATGTAAACACCGATGTGATCTTTCCCGGCAAATATACCTATACGCTCAAGACGCCCGCCGATATCGCCGCGCACGCGCTCGAAGACCTTGATGCGACGTTCGTGGCGAATGTCCAAGCGGGTGATGTGATCGTCGCAGGACGCAACTGGGGTGCGGGCAGCAGCCGCGAACAAGCCGTGACTGCGCTCAAGTACAACGGGATCAGCGCGATCATTGCGGCGTCGTTCGGGGGGCTGTACTTTCGCAATTGCATCAATCAGGGGGTGCGCCCGATTATCTGTGCCGAACTGGCGCCGCTCGTGCGCGCGGGCGATAGAATCGAAATCGACGGCGATACTGTCCGTTTTGGGGCGAATTCGTTCCCGATTCCAGCGTTATCCGCGTCGGCACAGCGCATCTTGGACGCGGGCGGACTCGTGCCAATGCTGCAACTGCGTTTTCGCGGCACAGTCGGCGCAATTCAAATCGGAGGCGGCGAATGACACATGAAATCGTCTTGATTTCCGGCGATGGCATCGGCGGCGAGGTCATTCCGGCGGCGCGGCGCGTCTTGGCGGCGCTCGATCTACCGCTGACTTTCAGCGAGGGGGACGCAGGCTACGGGACGTTCGAGCGGCGCGGCGACGCACTTCCGGCAGACACGCTGGCGTTGTGCGAAGCGGCGGACGCGATCCTGTTTGGCGCGACGCAATCGCCCATGACACCGGTTGCGGGCTATCGCAGCCCGATTCTGGCGCTGCGCAAGCACTTCGATCTGTATGCCAACTTACGTCCCGCTGTCGGCAGCGAGATTGACCTGCTGATCGTGCGCGAAAACACCGAAGGCATGTACAGCGGGCGCGAACGGATCGAGGACGACGGCGATACCGCCATCTTGGAGCGTGTGATCACGCGGCGCGCGTCCGAACGCATCGTGCGCGCGGCGTGCGACTGGGCTATGCGGCGTCAGCGGCGGCTCACCATCGTGCATAAGGCAAACGTCCTCAAGCAGACCTGCGGCTTGTTCCGGCGCACCGCGTTCGAGGTCGTGAAGGATTATCCTGATTTGACGGTCGATGAACTGCTGGTCGATACCGCTGCGCTCAAGTTAGCGCAAGACGCGCGCGGCTTCGATGTGCTGGTGACAACCAACCTGTTCGGGGACATTCTCAGCGATTTGGCAGCGGGCTTGACGGGCGGCTTGGGTTTAGCAGCGTCTGCGAATGTGGGCAACGGCGTCCCCGTGTTTGAACCTGTACATGGGAGCGCGCCCGATATCGCCGGGACGAACAGCGCCGATCCGCGCGCCGCGATCTTGAGCGCCGCGCTGATGCTCGAGCATTTGGGTTACGCCGATGCAGGGATGCGCCTCCGTCGTGCCGCCTACACGACACCCCATGCGGGGCGCACCACGGACACAACTGCCGCCATCATCGCGCGGCTGACCAACGATTGATTATTTCACAGCGCGGACACACGGTCGCGCAGCCAGCGGACGTGATGCTCGACCAGCAGACAAATGGGGATCGTCAAGCCGTCGTCGTTGGGATGCAGCAGGCGAATTTTGCCCGACGCGCCGTTGCTTTCCATCATGATCGCGCTGGTCTGCGTGTCCCGAATGAGCAGATTTTCGGGGTCAGCGCCCGAACGCGCGATAATGAACACGCGATTTTGCGGAAAGCGAATAATGCCGCCCGTTGTCTCCAAGTCCAGATCGCTCAGATCGACGGTGATGAATGCACCCGCTTCGCCCATCGCGCGGATGCGCAGATCGTCCGGGCGCGTCGGTTCGGACGTTTGTTCCAGCAGCACGAGCGTCTTGCCCCACGCTGCCGCGCCCCAATAAGGCGAATAACAGTTCCAATACTCGACGCGCAAAAATTCAACTTCGATCCGACCCGGCAGGTTGAACTGATGAATCTCGCCCTCGCCGATGTCGGTTCGCTCATTGCACAGCCCGCCGCCGATGTCCTCGTGCGTGAAGATGCGCCATTGATAATCGCGGTCGGTCTGCACTTGGAGTTGGTCGCGTTCCAACCCTTTGCGGATCGGCGCGTCGGGGAAACGCGCCTCGCGTTCGGGGATGCGCAGTTTCAGGATATCCCAATGGGTGTACGCACCGCGCGATTGGCTCGGCAACAGGTGTGGCACAAGCTGATCGCTGTCGATACGGGGCCGCGGCGCAACGGAGAACGAGTCCGACGCTGAAACACCGTCCGCAAGTTCCCTCAACGCAGCACTTACATCTTGCGCCGAGGTTTTTTGCCCCTCATCGAAGCTGCTGCCAGTGGATATCGATGATTTTTTCGTGCTTGGATCATTGGCAGACTGTGCGCCCATACCCATAGACTTGGAGTCAGCGCCCCGTTCTGACTCGACAGGTTGTTCCTTCTCAGGCGGCTTCGGTACGAGATTATTTTTCGGGTTCTCTGTCGGGATTTCCTGTGGTTTCACTCTGTCAGTGGACTTGGACGGATTGACCGGGTTGATCGGTACAGGGTCAATCGGGGTGTTACGGACGGTTTGGGCAGACCCATCAGCACCCCCGCCACCGCCAATCCCATCTACTGCCCGTCCCATGATTTCACTTGGATCGAATGGAGGACTATCGAGACTCGGAATTGGCAAGATGAATGTCGGATTGGACATGGCGCGCTCCCCGATGATCGTCATCAAGATGTTAGCGCGTACAATCATCCGAGTCAAACACGCTGATTGACAGCACGCCTAAAGGACGTTACAACAAGGCGCAAGCGATTGAGTTTAAGCGCCTGATTTCGTAGAAACCAAAAGTGAGCCGAATCGCATGAAAGTGAATCGCACGAAAGCCAAACTCGCAGCCGGTGAGACGGTGTACGGCTGCTTCACGCGCATCAACGATGCTAGCATCATCGAGATGGTGAGCGCGCTCGGTTGGGACTTCATCGTCTTCGACGGTGAACACAGCCCGCTCGAACCGCGCGACGCCGAAAATCTGACGCGCGCAGTCGATGCACAGTCCGAAACACCCTTCACGGCAACGCCGCTCGTGCGCGTGCCGACCAATCAGCCGCCGATCATCTTGCGTTATCTCGACACAGGCGCGGCGGGCGTGGTCGTGCCTTGGGTGAATACGCCCGACGAGGCTGAACAAGTCGTCCGTTCTGTCAAGTATGCTCCGCGCGGCAAGCGGGGACTGGCACATGTGCGCGCCGCCGATTATGGGCTGCGCGACACATTGGGCGACTATGCCATCCGCGCCAACGCCGAAACACTGGTGATCGTGCAATGCGAGAGCGTCGAGGCGGTCGAGAACGCAGGCGCGATTGCCGCTGTCGATGGAGTCGATGTGGTCTTCGTGGGACCCACCGATTTGTCGCAGTCGATGGGCGTACCGGGACAAACCACACATCCGACTGTGATCGACGCGATCCAGCGCGTGATCGACGCGGTAACGCCAACGGGTAAAGCAGTTGGGATTATGACCAAGAGTATCGAGAACGCGCACTTTTGGCGCGCGCGCGGCGTGCGCCTGATCACGTCTGGATTGGACGGCGTAATCGCGGCAAACGTGCGCACATTTGTGGAATCGATACGCGGATGATCGAACGCGCCCTGCGCACGCCGATTGAACAACGCATCCGCGCGAACGGCATCACATTTTGCGTCTGGACGTGGGATGCGCCGCCGGATGCCCCCAGCGCGATCTTTTTCCACGCGACCAGCTTTCATGGGCGCTGTTGGGACGCCGTGATCGAGCATTTGGACGGCGTGCTATGTTTCGCCGTCGATGCACGCGGACATGGACGCAGCGACAAACCTGCCCCGCCTTACTCATGGCAGTTGTACGGCGCGGATGCAGCGGCGATCACGGACGCACTCGGACTTCAGCGCGCCGTCGGCATCGGACATTCCATCGGCGGAAATACCGTCGTGCGAGCGGCGGCGGCGCATCCGGCGGCATTCGGCGCGCTGCTGCTGGTCGATCCGACGATCTTTCCGCGCACGTTGTATAGTGTGAAACCGGAGGATGGAGGCTTCGAGGGGCATTTCGTCCTCAAACGGCGACGAGATTGGGCATCACCCGACGCCATGATTGCGCGTTTCGTTGGGCGCGATCCCTTCACCCACTGGCAACCCGACGTGTTGCGCGCTTACGCCGAATACGGCTTGCTCCCCAATGGCGATGGCTATACGCTCGCGTGCAGCCCCGAAGTCGAGGCGCAGACCTACATGAGCGCCCGCTTGGCACAGAACGTCGATATTTACGATGCGGTGGCGCAAATCGATCTCCCCGTTCGCGTTTTGCGCGCCGCTACCGGTCAAACTGAATCGCCCAACGATCTGATGAAATCACCGACTGCGCCCGATCTCGCATCTCAGTTTCGGCGCGGCGACGATATCGTGCTGCGCGATCATTCTCACTTCATCCCCATGGAATCCCCCGAAATCGTCGCGCGCCACATCCGCGCTTTGCTTGTGTGACCCTGATAATTCATCCACTTTTAGCAGAAAGTTCGTTAGGTTTGAAAACCAAAACCTAATCTGGATAAATCATGGCGGATTAATTCGTTTTTCACTCTATAATTTAACGAGAAGATAATCTTACGCGGGCGGGTATTCTTGACCGCCTTAAAATTGTATTTAGCCATAAAGGTCAATTGTATGACTCAATATAGCCTCGAACGCCATGTCCACCCGACTCGATTGCGAAGCATCCGTGCGTCATTCGTCCTCGCCTTCGTCCTCGCGGTCTTCATTCCTGCGGTCATCATCGGTATTCTGAACGCTGTCAGCGGCGTACAGTCGAGCATTGTCAACGCGGAAGAACAGCTTGAGGCGAATGCGGTGCTGAAGGCGGCGCAGATCAATCTTTGGTTGGATGGCTTGCTCGCCGACAGCGAACGCCTCAGCCAAGATGAGAATCTGGTACTGCTCGCGCGTCAGGCGCTCCCCGACTCGCCCTTTCCGACGCGGCGCGCTGCGGCAACACAAGAACTCGCTCAGATATTCGACGCGCAAATGGTAGAACAATCCCCCTTTAATCAACTGTTCCTCTACGATTTGGAGCGCCGCTTGATCATCAAGCGCGAGGCGGTCGATACCCCCGCACATGGGCTGTTTCCGCTTCCGCGCTCGTCGAGCGAAGCGACCATCTTGCCGCCGCGCTATGACACAACGGCTAAAGAATCTATCGTCATTCTGTTCCAGCCGATCCAAGATCGCGGCGAACCGATTGCAATCCTCGGTGTGAGCGCGCCGCTGGAACAAATTTACGCCCTCCTGACCCAACGCGGCGGACTGGGCGAAACAGGTGAAAGCTATTTGATCGATAACTATAGTGCGCTGCTCACGCCGTCACGCTTTAATGGCTATCCAATCGGCACGACGAACGTTCGCACCGAAGGCGCTGAGATTGCGCTCGATGGCAGCAGTGGCATCAGCACCTATCCTGATTATCGGGTCGAAACCGTGATCGGGAATTACCGCTGGCTGCCCCAACTGAACGCCGCGCTGTTGGTGGAACGAGATCGCACCGAAGTCCTAGCACCAATCGTCAACACCTTGATCGCCAGCACGCTCGTGACCGTTCTCTCGGTGGTCATTGTCCTGCTGGCGGCACTGTACTTCGTAGAGCGGCGCGTGACCCTGCCGCTGGTGCAGTTGTCACAATCGGCACAACAGATCGCAGAAGGCAACTACCAGATGAAGGTGAACATCCAACGCGGAGATGAGATCGGCGTCTTGGCGAACACCTTCAATCTGATGAGCGAGAATATCAGTCATCGCACGCTGGAATTGATCCGCGCTAACGCGCTGGCACAAGAGAGCGTCCGCCTGAAGTCGCAGTTCATGTCCACCATGTCGCATGAGCTGCGCACGCCGCTCAACGCGATCCTCGGCTTCACTGGCATCATGCTGCAAGGCATGAGCGGCACCATCGACGACCGCGCCAAACATATGCTCAACCGGATCAACGCTAACGGGCAGCGCCTCTTGACGCTGATTGACGATGTGCTAAACATCGCCAAGATCGAAGCGGGACGCTTGGAATTAGCGCAGGAACCCATCGATCCGCGCGCGCTGGCGCACAAACTGCATATGCAGTTGGGGGGGCTGGCAGAACAGCGCGACTTGCGTTTCCACACCGATATCGCGGCATCCGTCCCGACACAGTTCTATGGCGACGAGACGCGGATCAGCCAAATTATCACCAATCTGCTGTCCAACGCCTTCAAATTCACCGAAAAAGGCAGTGTCACGCTGTCGATGGACTATCAAGATCGCCAGTGGATTATCAAAGTCAGTGATACAGGCATTGGTATCCCGCCGCACGCACATTCGCTGATCTTCGAAGCATTTCGCCAGTTAGATGGCACCAGCCGCCGCGTCTACGGCGGGTCGGGGTTAGGCTTGGCGATTGTGCGCAGCCTCGTCACGATGATGAACGGCACCATTCGCGTTGAAAGCCAAATTAGCAAGGGCAGCACCTTTATCGTCGCGCTGCCGCTGCCCGTAACGCAGACGACCGCTGAAGGTTTGACCCCTGTCGCGGTCGCAACCATTTAGGAGATGATTTCGATGAAAAATAGTATTCCCCAAGATTTGATGAAAGGGTGGACAGTCGTCGTCGCCGACGACGAATTAGACAGCCTCGAAATCGCATCTTTGATCTTGCGCTTTTACGGCGCGGACGTGATTGAATGTGCCGATGGACGCGAGGCACTCGAAGCCGTCCGCAAGCATCATCCACGCTTCGTAATTTCCGATCTATCCATGCCGCGTATGGACGGATGGGGCTTGATCTATCAATTGAAGTTGGAACGCGCGACGCTCGAAATACCTGTGATCGCGCTGACCGCGCACGCCATGACGGGCGACCGCCAACGCGCCATTGCCGCCGGATTTCATAACTACTTGACCAAACCGCTCACCGTCGAAACCTTCATGACCGATCTGTTGTTCATTTTGATCGAAATTCCTGAACTCGCGCTGTTATTAAAAGAAAAATAAGGATTAGACGATGAACAATTGGCGGATTTTGACCATTGAGGATGATCCAGATGGACAAGAGGTGGTGGCGTTGATTCTGCGCTATCACGGGATTGTCACCGACATTGTAGGGTCGGCGGAAGAGGCGCTAACCGTTCTGAGCAAAGAGACGTATACAGGCGTGATCATCGATCTACATCTGCCTGGCATGGATGGCTGGCGGCTGCTGCAAGCCATTCGGCGCAATCCCCAGACCAATCGAATTCCGTGCATAGCAATCACAGCGTATCACACCGATGATCTGGCGATCCAAGCGATTGAAGCCGGTTTTCAGGCGTATTTCCCCAAGCCGTTGGAAGCGACCAGCTTTGTCCGCGAATTAGAAGCTATTTTCTGAGGGCAATCATGAAAAAATTTATACGAGCAATCGGCATTAGTATCGCGCTCACGCTGGCGACCGCAGTCGTCACTGCGCAAGACGATCCGATCCGGATCGGTGCGCTGATCAAGACATGGACGAATCCCCATTTCGTGCGTATGGGCGAAGGCTATACGTTCGCCGCCACACGCTACGGCGTCGAAATTGAAGTTGGCGGCACCGACTCGGAGAGCGCCGTCAATCAACAAGTTGCCTTGATGGAAAGTTGGTTGGCGTCGGGCAACTTCGATGCCTTCATCATCGCGCCAATCCGCCCCGATTCGTTCAATGCCCTAATTGCGGAAGCCAACGCTCAAGGCATCCCTGTGATCAATGTGGATGAATTGATCTCGACTGAAATCACAGCAGCGGAGGGACTGACAATTGCCACGCGCATTGCCTCCAACAATGTGCGCGCTGGTCAAAGCGCCGCCGAATTCATCATCGCGCGCCTTGATGAAGGGGCGGATGTGGCGGTGATCGAGGGCAATCCCGGCGCGCAGAGCAGTATCGACCGTGTAGCTGGCTTCATCGACGCCGCCGAGTTCGGCGGGCTGCGCGTCGTTGCCAGCCAGCCTGCCAACTGGGATGAAGACACCGCTTACGAGGTAACGACCGAACTGCTCAATACCATGCCGGACGTGCGCGCGATCTTTGCCGCCAACGACAGCATGGGCTTGGGTGCGGTGCGTGCCATCGAGGACGCCGACCGCGCGGGCGAAATCCTCGTCGTGAGTGTGGACGCCATTCCAGACGCATTGGATGCTGTGCGTGAGGGACGTTTGGCGGCAACCGTCGCTCAATTCCCCGAAGAAATGGCGGTCTTGGCGGTCGAAGCGACGCTCAAAATTTTACAGGGGCGTCCGATTGCGCCGGAGATTGAATCCCCCGTTGTGGTCATCAGCGCAGATAATTTGGATGACGCGCAAAGTCAGTTTGGCGATCCAACGGTCATGCCCTTTCGCATCGGCGCGCTGACCAAAGATTTGAGCAACAGCTATTTCCGTGATATGGTTGCGGGCTACGAGCGCGCTGAAGCCGATCTGGGCGTGGATTTGGAGATCGGCGCGACGGAAACCGAAGGTATGTTTGAAGAACAACGCGCGCTGCTCGAAGACTGGTTGGAAAGCGAAAGTTTCGATGGCTTCATCGTCACACCATTTCGCAGCACGTCGTTGAACACTGAACTCGCGCAAGCTGCTGATTCGGGCATCCCCATCATTAACATCGACGAGTTGATCCCCTTTGCAGATGGACTGAACATTATCACACGCATCGCCTCCAACAATGTCCGCGCGGGTTCGCTCGCTGCCAATTTCGTCATTCAACAGGTCGAAGCAGGCGCAGATGTCGCCGTGATCGAGGGCGCACCCGGCACACAAAGCAGCATCGACCGCGTATCCGGCTTCATCGACGCCGCCGAAGCGGGTGGACTGCGGGTCGTCGCCAGCCAACCCGCGAACTGGGATGCCGATTTGGCTTATACGGTCACCGCACAAATTTTGGACGATATGCCCGACGTGCGCGCGATCTTCGCTGCCAATGACAGCATGGGCTTGGGTGCAGTTCGCGCCATCGAGGACGCCGGACGTACAGGCGAAATCCTCGTCGTCAGCGTTGATGCCATCCCCGATGCGCTCGATGCGGTGCGTGCTGGGCGCTTGGCGGCAACGGTCGCGCAGTTTCCTGATGAAATGGCATATCTCGCCGTCGAGAGCATGATTAAAGTCTTGGAAGGGCGTCCGATTGCCCCGTTCATCGAGTCGCCAGTTCAGTTGATCACCAGTGAGAACGTTGACCAATAACTTTCCCCAGTCAGTCCACCAAACGCCGCTCTCGCCAACACACGAAGCGGCGTTTTTTATGCCCATCTAAAAAAACAGGACAATGAGCTATCCTAAATCGACTGATCGGGTCATTTGCCGCCCCGCAACTCATTTTATCCTTTGTATAAATATCATCGTACTTGACCCTACGACGATCAACAAAACGATCAATGATGAGCGAGGAAATATGGAAACTAGACGTGACGAACGCGGCTTCGCTTCGATGGATGCCGATAAACAACGCGAAATCGCCCGCAAAGGCGGACGCACCGCGCACGAACGCGGCACGGCTCATCAATTCACACCTGAAGAAGCACGCGAGGCAGGGCGCAAAGGTGGCGCAACCATCAGCCGGGATAAAGCGCATATGTCACGCATCGGACGCAAAGGCGGCGAGGCATCGCAGGGACCGCGCAAGAACACACCATCCAACGGCGCACAGCATAGCAACGGTAATGCAGAGCGCGAAAATGCGCGCGAAATCCCACCACAACCCGCGTCCATCGGTGACAATGCGCATGAGCGCGCCGACGCGCCTTATAATTCCGAATATAACAATGAGAATGATCGTGGTTCGGATCTTCCGAGCCGCCAGAATCAGCAGCAGAATGTACCATCAGACGCGGGCAACGAGCAGTAACGAGATGCGCAGGGCGTGTCACTTACACAACGTTAGCCGCTTCAATAGGACGGCAAGCGTTCCCGGCGGACGACTTCGCCCTGTAGCTCACCTACCCTTTCCACGTTGAGCGCGTCATTGATCAAGTGAGCGATGGGGCGCGCACCCGCTTGGACAACCAATACCGCTTCACCCAATTTCGCAACATCGATATCGGAGTCGAGCGGAACCACTTGAAATCCGAACGACGGCGGTAGATCGTCGCGCGTCCACACCGTCGCGTCAATCGCGCCGGATGCCAACAAATCTAATCCGGCGCTGTAGTCAATCTCAATGAAAGCGAGATTGACACCACGACTCACTTGGCGGACAACAACAGCATGATCCGCCGAATTGGAGTCGATACCGATGCGCATCCCGTCCACCAGATTGCGTCCGTCGCGGAGCAGCAGCACATGATCGACGGTATAGCTGTCCACGCCGAAATGAAGCACGCTATCGACCGCAAATCCGTAAACCGCTGCTGACTCTGCGACGTAGCGTGACACGACGGCGAAATCGCACGCGCCTGATCCCAACAGCGCCAAGCGCGTCATGCTCCCGCGCACGAAGCGCGGCGCGTAATCGACACCATCCGCCGCCAGCCCCGCGCGCACACCCGTCGCCAACCCCGCTAACCGCCGCGCATAGGGCAGTGGCAGCGCGCCCACTACAGCCCGTTGAAACGCCAACTGCCACAGACGCGAATACGCCAACTGCCGCGCGAATGTGCCGAGCTTGCCCTGCGTATCCAGTGATACCGCGCCGATCTCGCTCAAATAAGCGAAGGCGGCTTGAACCGTCCCTACGCTGGCACCATAGCGCCCAGCATAGTCCTGCATCGCGGGTAAGCGATTGTCCGATTCTACAGACAACAGATCGCGCGCCAAGAGCGTGATAATTTTTCCCTGTTTCGACAGCAGATCGTCGCGCCAGTCCGATATTTTGGTTTCATTCATGATTTTGAACACTTCAAGCTGAATTTTATTCATGCTACTCGCATTTTGTCGATTTGACAATTTGCCAATCAAGATTTATATTCAAAATATTGAATGAAAGGCGCAGTATGGGCGACATTTATTCGGCGCGGGTGCGCGATCTGTGGGAAACCGATGTGTTGGTCATTGGGAGCGGTTCGGCGGGCGCATCGGCGGCGCTGGCGGCGGCACAAGCGGGCGCGCGTGTGACGCTGATCGAACGTTACGGCTTCATGGGCGGAATCAGCACCCAAGTCCTCGATACGTTCTATGGCTTTTTCACGCCGGGCAGCGTTGCCAAAAAAGTCGTGGGTGGCGTGCCGGATCAAGTCGTGGACGCCCTGAAAATGCAGAGCAAAGCGATCTACCGCCCCAATACTTACGGCGCGGGAATGGGCATCACCTACGACCCCGAAACGCTCAAGATCGTGTGGGAAACATTGGCGCTCGGTGCAGGCGTGCGCTTGCTCTACCATACATTTGTGGTTGATGTCGTCTGTGATGGCGACCGGATCACAGGGGTGATTGCAGCGACCAAAAGCGGCTTTGTCCGCATTCGCGCGCACGTTGTAATCGATGCGTCCGGCGATGCGGATGTGGCGGCGGCGGCGGGCGCGCCCTTCGAGGATGCCAAGAGTGGCGCAGTGCAATCACTCACAACCACGTTTCAATTGATCAATGTTGATATGCCGCGCGCCATCGCTGTGAAGAAAGATCAACTCCACGCGCTGATGGGCGACGCCATTGCGGACGGCTACGATTTGCCCCGCCGCGAAGGCAGCGTCCATATCACAACCAGCGCGGGCGTGATGGCGACCAATATGACGCGCGTCGGGGATGTGGACGCGCTCGATCCAGCCGCCTTGACCGCTGCCGAAATCGAAGGACGCCGACAAGCCGTCGAATATGCGCGCTTCTTGCGGGATCGTGTGCCGGGCTACGAGCGCGCGGACTTGGCACGCCTCAGTCATCAGATCGGCGTGCGCGAGAGTCGGCGTATTCTCGGAGCATATTGCCTGACGCGCTCAGATGTATTGGATGCGCGCGGATTCGACGACCGAATCGCCAAATGCGGCGCGCCTATCGAAGATCATCACGCCGGGAAAGATACGAACTGGCAGTATCTCCCCGACGGCGCAACCTACGATATCCCGTATCGTTGTCTGCTGCCGCATGGCGTCGAGAATTTGCTCGTGGTCGGGCGCTGCTTGTCCGCCGACCACGACGCCCATGCGTCGGTGCGCAGCATGGGACAATGTATGGCGATGGGGCAAGCCGGGGGCATCGCAGCGGCGCTGTCGGTGCAAGGGGATACGACGCCGCGCGCGCTGTCCGTAGCACGCCTTCAAGACCGTTTGCGGACGACGGGCGCAATCATCGACGCCGAGCAAGTCAAAGTGGAGGCGCTGTCATGATTCGCACCGTGTTAGGCGATATCGCGCCGGATCAACTCGGCATCTGCTTACCTCATGAGCATTTGTTGGCGCGTCCGCCCGCGCCCTACGATGCCGACGATCCCGATCTCGTGCTGGACGATCCAGACGCGGCGGCAGCAGAACTTGTGGATTGGCGCGCTGCGGGCGGCGGCGCGCTGGTCGAAATGACGCCCATCGACTATCACCGCGACGCGGCGGGCGTGCGCGCGCTGTCCGAGCGGACGGGCGTGCATCTCGTGTGCATCACAGGCTACCTCAAAGAGAAATTTAGTAAACCGTTCATCGAAAACGAGACTGTCGAGTCGCTCGCCGCGCGGATGATCCGCGAAATCAACGACGGCATCGACGCGACGGGCGTGCGCGCGGGCGCGATTAAGGCAGCATCCAGTTTGAACGCGATTACGCCGCTCGAAGCGCGCGTCTTTCAGGCAGCCGCCCGCGCACAGCGAGCGACAGGCGCGCTGATCACGACGCACACCGAAGCGGGAACCGCGGCGCTCGATCAGATCGCGCTGCTGACGGGCGCGGGCGTGCCGCCAGATCGCATCCTGATCGGGCATCTAGATCGGCACATGGATTGGGGTTATCACCAGCAGATCGCGGCGACGGGCGTTTACATGGGCTTCGATCAGATCGGCAAAGCGAAATATGCGCCCGACGCCGACCGTGCCGCGATGATCGCGCGGCTGATCGACACCGGACACGTCGCACAACTGATGCTCTCGATGGATATCGCGCGTCGTTCGAGTTTCCGGCATGATGGTGGATCACCGGGTTTTGTCCATCTGCTGACCGATTTCGTCCCGACTTTGCGCGCGGCAAATGTGCGCGAAGATGCGATCCGGACGATGATCCGCGATAATCCTGCGCGCGCGTTCAATCTTTCGTAGGGGTTCATCATGATCGATCCAGTCCAATCGGACGAAACGCTGTGGAACGATATTCAGACGACGCAGCCAACACATGGACAAGCGGCGATTTGGTGGCTCGGACAGAGCGGTTATGCGATCAAGACGGCGAACGCATGGTTCTACGTCGATCCGTACCTATCCGAACATCTGACGGCGAAATACGCCAACACGGACAAGCCGCACATCCGCATGACGCGCGCCCCACTACGCGGCGACGTTGTGCGCGCCGGACAGTATGTTTTCGCCAGCCATAAGCATTCGGATCATCTTGATCCGGGAACAATGCCGGCGCTGTTCGCCACCAATCCCGCCATCAAACTCGTTTTACCGCTGGCACTCGTCGATCATGCGGTCGATATGGGCTTGGCGCGTGAACGGCTGATCCCGATGCGCGGGGATGACACGCTCGAACTCAACGGCATAACCGTTCACGCGCTCCCGTCGGCGCATCCCACCTTCGACCACGACGAAACACGCGGACATGCCTTTCTCGGCTTCATATTCGAGGCGGACGGTGTGCGCCTGTATCACAGCGGCGATACGGTCGCCTATCCCGGCTTGGCAGAACGTTTGATCACATTACAGCCCGATCTCATGTTCTTGCCCATTAACGGCGCACAGTCACCCACCACGCCGCCGAACATGAGCGCCGATCAAGCGGTCGCGCTTGCACAGGAAATCAGCGGCGCGCTGGTCGTGCCACATCATTACGATATGTTCACGTTTAACACTGTGAATGTGGGCGATTTTGTATCGGCAGCGGATCGCGTGCGCATCCCGTATCGCGTGTTACAATGCGGCGAACGCTATTTATTCGAGGCGAAACGCCCATGAACTTGATGAACGTCGCAGATTTAGAGACGCCCGCCGTCCTTATCGATCTCGATATCATGGCACGCAACATCGCGCGGATGCAGGAACGCTGCAATGCGTTGGGCGTCGCCTTCCGCCCGCACATCAAGACGCACAAAATTCCCGAAATCGGGCATATGCAGCTTGAAGCGGGCGCGGTCGGCATCGCCTGTCAAAAAGTGGGCGAAGCGGAGGTATTTGCAGCGGCGGGCTTCGACGATATTCAAATCCCCTATAACATCGTCGGGGAGCGCAAACTCAATCGACTGATGCAGTTGGCAAAGATCGCGCGTATGACCGTTTCGGCGGATGATGCGGTTGTCATCGATGGCTTGGCGGCAGCGGCGAAACGCGCCAATGCGCGCGTCCGCGTTTTGGTCGATCTCGGCACGACGCTCCAGCGCACTGGCGCGCCTATCGATCAGATTGTGGCGCTGGCACAGCGCATCGTGGACGCCTCCAATCTCGATTTCGCGGGCATCATGCTCTATCCAAGTACGCCGCCCAATCGCCCGACCATTCAATCGGCGATCAAGGCGCTGAATGATGCCGGATTGACCGTCGAATCGGTCAGTGGCGGCGGCATTGGCGCAGCGTTCGACGCGGAAGCCGTACCGGAAGTGACCGAACTGCGCGTTGGCACGTCTATTTTCAACGATTGGCGCACGGTCAACGAAGGTTATGCGACTTGGGACGACTGTGCGATGCGCGTTCGCATGACCGTTGTCAGCCGCGCCGACGCTGACCGCGCGATCCTCGACGGCGGGAGCAAAACGATCTCATCCGATACGTTCGGACAAGGCTACGGTTGGATCGTCGAGTATCCCGACGCACGCATCGCCAAGTTGAGCGAGGAACACGCGCATTGCGATTTCAGCGCGTGTGATGTGCGTCCGGCGATTGGTGATATTGTGCATGTCATCCCCGTGCATACGTGCGTCGTGACCAATTTGCACGACCGGATTTATGGCGTGCGCGGCGGATCAGTCGAGGCGATTTGGGACGTGGCAGCGCGCGGATTGGTATATTGACGATGCGCGCAAAGGATACATGGAAATGACGGTCATTGGTATCGATCTGGGCGGGACGAAAATATCGGCGGTGCTGCTCGATCCTGATACGCGCCAGATTGCCGCGCGTAAGACGATCCCGACGGAAGGCAAACTGGGACCCGATGCGGTTGTGGCGCGCATCGCGGATGTATGCCGCGCGGTAACGGCGGACGTGGGCATCGCGCTCGATGATGTGCGGGGAATCGGCGTCGGAATGCCGTGTGTGATCGACTATGTGAACGGGCGCACCTTGATCATGGCGAACTTGCCCGGCGATTGGCACGAAAAGCCCGTCGCCGCAGACTTGCGCGCCCAACTCGGACGCCCGATCTGGCTGATCAATGATGCGCGCGCCTTCTCACTGGCAGAGTCCGTCTGGGGTGCAGGGTTAGGCTATCCGGTTGTAGCGTGCTTCACACTGGGGACGGGCATCGGCGGCGGTATCGTGATCGACGGTAAGCTGCATATGGGCATGGATAACGCGGCAGCGGAGTTCGGACATCTGACGGTCAACCTTGATGGCTCGCCGGATGGTGTTGGCGTTCCCGGCAGCATCGAATCGTTGGGCAGCGGGCCCGCCATCGCGGCAGCAGGCGCAAAGGCAGTGATGCAGGGCGTGAACACGCAGATCGGTGCGCTGGTCGATTACGATTTGAACATGATCACGCCGGAGGTCGTGCGCCGCGCCGCCGAACTGGGCGATATCGTCGCACAAGACATCCTCCAGCGTGCGGGAACCGCCGTCGGCGCGGGCATCGCCAACGTGATCACCATCCTCGCGCCGCACTGTGTGATTCTTGGCGGCGGCGTGACCGCATTGGGCGACTGGATACTGAACCCGATCCGCGCGGCGCTGCGCATCTATTGCCGAACCGTCGATGTAGACAAATCGCAGCTCGTACTGGCGGCGCTCGGCGCGGACGCGGGCGCGATTGGCGCGGCGTTGTGGGCTTATCAACATTCATCATCATCTATCGGGCGTGCCAGCAGCGCGTCCCGACACCATTCGATAGGATAATTCATGCCTCTCCCTCTACTTCCCACCAGCGTCATCGGGTCGCACGCGATCCCCAGTTGGGTTCATCTCGCGCGCAAAGCCGCCGCCAACGACGAAATCGGCGGCGATGATATGCGCGAAGTCGAAGATGATGCCGTCGATACCGCGATCCGCGATCAAACTGATGCGGGCGTCGATCTGATCACCGACGGCGAGATGCGGCGCGTCGGCTTTTTCACGGCGGGCTTTTACGATTACATGACGGGCATCGAACCCGTGACGGCGGCACGCAAAACCGGTGTTGGCGGACACGACCAGCGCGAAAAATACGTCGCTGTCGGCGCCTTGGACGCGCCGAATGGCTTGGGCTTGCTCAACGAATACAACTATTTGCGCCAGCGCACGGACAAGCCGATCAAGATGCCGATACCAGGTCCCTATACGCTGTCTGGTCGCATCGAACCAGGCGCGATCTACAAAGATCGCTTCGATGTAGCCTATGGACTAGCGGAAATCGTCAACCGCGAACTGAAAACATTGGTCGCGGCGGGCGTCAATTTCATCCAGATGGACGAGCCATCCTACGCCGTCCATTCCAGCACGCCGCGCGCGTTTGTCGATCTGTTCAATCGCGCTGTCGAAGGCGTGGACGCGAAAATTAGTATGCACCTGTGCTTCGGCAACTATTTGGGGCGTCCCGTCGCCAAGCGCACCTATCGCCCGCTGCTGCCGCACATCTTCGACATGAAGCTGCATCAATACGCGATGGAATTTGCTAACCGCGAGCTGGCGGAGATCGAAATCTTGCGCGAGTTCCCGCCCGATAAAGAAATCGCCGTCGGGCTGGTGGACGTGAAGAATTATTGGTGCGAGACGCCCGCTGATGTTGCCGAGCGTCTGCGCCGCGTACTGGAGATTGTCCCCGCCGAGCGCGTGACCGTCACACCGGATTGCGGCTTCAGCCAAACGGCGCGTTGGGCAGCGCGGCGCAAGCTGACAGCGATGGTGGAGGGGACGCGCATCGTCCGCCACGAACTGACGGGAAACGATTAATGCAGAGCGCGCAGAGACGCAGAGAAAAACTGAAGGCATTTTCGCGCCTGTTTTCTCTGCGCGCTCTGCGTTAAAAAATATCTACTGTGTCGCCGTGATTCCGCCGTCCAGATACAACGTCTGCCCGGTGATGAAGTTCGACGCGGGCGATACCAAAAACAGCGCCGCTTGCATGACTTCTTCCGGCTCTGCGATCCGTCCAAGCGGGATGCGCGCCGTCAGATTGGCGTAAAATGTTGGATCGGACAGCATGTGCGCGACTTGCTCGGTACGAACAAACGTCGGCGCGACCACGTTGACGTTGATTTTGTCGCCCGCCCACTCCGCCGCAAGCTGCTTGCACATGATCGACAAGCCGCCCTTCGCCGCGCAGTACGCCGCATAGCCGCGCCCGCGCAGCGCCAACAGCGTCCGCACCGATCCGAGATGGACTTGCTTGCCGCCCACCCCACCTGCAATCTGATGTTTGGCGGCGGCTTGAGCGAGGAACAGCGCCGATTTCAGGTTGCCCGTCATGACGGTATCGAAGTTTTCTTCGGTGATGTCGAGCGCCTTTTCTTCGCGGTTCAAGCCGATACAATTCACCAAAATATCGATCCGCCCAAAATACGCGGCAACTTCATCCATCATCGCGCGGATTTGTGGGATGTCGTTCGCGTCGAACGCCGCCGGATACGCCTCATATCCCGCTCCGTTCAGCGTGTCCGCCAATGCTTTCGTGCGTTCGAGGCTGCGCCCCGCGACGACGATTTTCGCGCCCGCCGCTGCCAAGCCACGACAAACCGCCTCACCGATGCCGCCATAGCCGCCTGGCACAACGGCAACCTTGCCGCGCAAACCGAACTGCTTGTCTAAGAATCCATCTGGCATGAATGCCGCTCCATTTTCTCTGTGTTTTCAGGCAAGCTTTGTAACTACTCAGCCATCACGACTTTTTGGCTCATAACGGTTGACAATAGACCACTTTGTAGTGGATTTTGGTCGTGATCTTCGTGCCACGAAGTTCTTTATGGACATCTAAGGCTTATATAGGGTCA
>Ga0163154_10000314_pt1 | contig 71407 bp, 55 predicted proteins | sample OliLakLV19MP9P1_FD_148649 | JGI IMG/M metagenome (GOLD analysis project Ga0163154, IMG submission 148649) | Freshwater microbial mat bacterial communities from Lake Vanda, McMurdo Dry Valleys, Antarctica - Oligotrophic Lake LV.19.MP9.P1 | ecosystem: Environmental > Aquatic > Freshwater > Lake >... | reverse complement strand
TATTTAGACAGATTTATTTATACGAAAGGAGTGCTGTTTTCCTCTACTGCCACTTACTGCCACTAAAAGGCTTGTCCTAAAAGCGACAGCAGGCGATAAACCACTGCCTGATTGACCGAACCCCCATAAATGGGGTTGGTCTACCGATTTTGTGGGTATTTTTACCGATTGGACAGGCAAAACAACCCGGTGAACAGGGTTGCAGAGATACAGACGGGTGGTTCACCGCCCGTTGGGGGCAAAAGATATAGCCATTTTTATGGAAATATGCCCTTTTTGTCTATCGGACTTTTAGGACAAGCCTTAAAGTGGCGTAGTTTCTAAACAGCGAAAAATCTATGAAGGACAAGCAATGCAACGTAAAGTGATATTTTTGCTCACTATCTTATTATTTCTATTTGGGATGAGTATTCCACTGGTGGCTCAGAGCCGTTCTGCATTTTTTGAAGAATGGAATGTGGATATTTTTAATGTGGATACCACCAATAATTCGTTCACTGTGCGCGAGACGCTCAAAGTCCGTTTTTCTGGCACATTCCGTTTTGGTACACGGGTTATTCCGCTCGATAACTTAGATGACATCACCAATGTCCGCGTTACCGAGTTGGGCGTGACATTGCGTTCTAGTTGTGTCGGCGAGTCACCCGGTACTTATTGTGTTCAGAAAGTTCAAGAAGGGCTTTCTATCACCTATTATTTTAACCGCACAATTACCAATGCTTCGCAGATGTTTGAGATTGAATATGATGTAGATGGCGCGATTCGTGTCTATACTGGTGGTGACCAAATTTGGTGGCGTGCTGTCCCAGACGAAAAATATGGATTTTCGGTGGGAACAAGCACTCTCACGGTGCGCCTGCCATTGGGATATGCCCCCAGAGAAGGTGTAGACCCTGTGGTGACGTATGGTGCGACATCTAGTGTGCGGGTGAATAGCACCTTGGTGGTAGCGAGTTCCACACAGACTATTGGCGGGTCAGAATTTTTTGAAATTCGGGCGCAATATCCGCATGACCCTAATGCCCGTAAAGCCTCATGGCAAGATAGTTTTGATTCTCGGCGTGACTTTGAAGAAACACAAAAACCCCTCATTGATTTGGGGATTATCGCCATTTCGTTGTTGGTCGCTCTCAGCTCTCCGTTGGCGGTCTATGCGTTGTGGTATAGCAAAGGTAGAGACCCCAAAATTGGCATTGTGCCAGAATATCTGAGTGAACCACCGAGCGGTTTGCCTCCTGCGATTGTTGGTACATTGATTGATGAGAAGGCAGACCTGCGCGATGTGTTATCTACTCTGATAGATTTGGCGCATCGGGGTTATATGGTGATTGAAGAAGACCAGAAAAAGGGTTTATTTGGCATACCGATTAGCGATATCACGTTTAAGCGCACCGATAAGCCAGTAGACGATTTGCGTAAATTTGAAAAAACAATTATCAAGCGAATTTTTGGTGGTAAACTCGAAAAACCGATGAAATCGCTCCAAAACAAATTCTATCAATACATCCCCGAATTGCAGGGTGATTTATATGAGGCGCTGGTAGATGAAAAACTGCTGGTTGCCAACCCCAACACAGTACGTAATATGTATGCGGGTGGTTTGGGCGGTGGGCTAATTTTCTTAGCGATTATCGTTTTGGTGCTGGTTGTCACCTTTTTATCTGACTATACAATGGTCGCATTTTGTTTGCCTGTGGCGTTGTTTGTGATGGCGATGTCATTTGCCATTGGCGGAAATTTTATGCCGCGTAAGACACAAGTGGGTGCAGAAGAATCGGCAAAATGGCAAGCATTTCGGCGGTATTTGCAAAATTTAGATAAATATGCCAAAGCCGATATGGTTGCAGACCAATTTGAAGCCTATTTACCGTATGCGGTGGCATTTGGTGTTGACCGCGCATGGATTCGGCGGTTTAGCCAAATAGATAATGTTCCTGCGCCAATATGGTATTATCCCACCTATCGCGGTGGTTATTATGGGCGTGGGTATCAGGCTGGGTCGCCATTACCTCGTGCGGGGGATGTGTTGCCCGGTGATATTGCCCGTGCCGGCGGTGGCGGATTAGATGGTATGGCAGGCGGGTTATCTGGGGGACTGGAATCACTCTCTGCGGGCTTATCGAATATGCTAGAATCGGCATCACAGGCATTTACAAGCCGTCCACAAAGCGCCTCTGGTGGGTCGAGTGGTAGTTGGTCTAGCGGTGGGTCTAGCTGGAGTGGTGGTGGATTTAGTGGTGGCGGGTCGAGCGGTGGTGGATCTGCTGGTTTTGGATGATGGTGCATCAATAAAAGAGGAATTTTAGATGAATCAGGGACGTTTAAGTGGCATTGTATTGATGGTGATTGGCATGGGGATTGCGGCGCTGGCAGGATTATTCCTTGCTGTGCGGGCTGGTCAGCCAGAATCTACCATGATGGGTACGATATTGGGTGCAGGATTGGTATTTGTGGTCGTTGCGCCTCTCATCGGCTTTGGATTGTTTTTGTATATCAAAGGCGGGCAAGATGCCCAACAAGATTCATTGATGCAAAAGCAACGGCAATTACTGGATATTGTCAGAAGTCGTGGTGAAGTGGGTGTGAATGATGTTGCGCTTGAAATGAGTGTAAAAGTAGACACGGTGCGCGACATGATTCATCAATTGGTGGGGTTACAGGTTTTTAGCGGGTATATCAACTGGAAAGATGGCAGATTATTTTCTGCGGATGCTCAACAATTACGCGATTTACAAAAATGCAAAAATTGTGGTGGCGACATTCAATTGGTTGGTAAAGGTACGGTTCAATGCCCATATTGTGGCACGGAATATTTCTTGAATTGAAAGGATTTTGATACGCATGTCAGATTTATACGAAAAAATCGTGAGTAGCCGTGGGTCTTTTGAGCGACTCATCGCCAGATTACCGGGTTTTAAGGGGTATCAGGATAAGCAGGCACGTCGGACTGCCGATAGGATGTTGCGCGAGTATATTGCGGGTGAGATGGATAAGCGTATAGACCGTTTGGTGCGCTTAGAAAAATTGATTCTTGATATGCAAGGCGGGATGATGTATATGCCACGCACCCGTTCTGCTAAGAGTCGGATACAATTGTATCGGGATAAAATTTTTATCCAAGCACCCGGTTATGATGGGATGTGGGCGCAAATGAAAATTGGCTCAGAAGAATTAGAGAAGATTTATGCGTTTGATGAAGCCCATATTGGGTACGCGGATAAATTTGATGTGGCGCTTGATGTGCTAGAACAAGCCATAATCAACCGAGAAAATCTGGAACAGGTCATTTGGGATTTGGAGAATATTGCTACAGAAGCCCTTGATGCGTATGACCTGCGTGATGAAGTTTTAACCAATTTAAGCAAAACTGTATAAGGAGAATGACTAATGCCACGTATTATTGATGTTATTGACCATGTGAATGTCGCTGATGATGAATTGGTCTGGCGTGAGCCACAAGACCGTGAAGGCGATTTTCGGTTTGGGTCACAATTGATTGTGAATGAAAGCCAAGCGGCGGTATTTGTCCGTGCAGGACAGGCATTAGATGTGTTTGGTCCAGGACGACACACACTATCCACCGCCAATTTGCCTATCCTCTCTAGCATCGTGGGTTTGGCAACTAGTGGTCGCACCCCATTCACGGCGTATGTGTATTTTATCAACCTACGCGATATGCCTCAAGTGGGGTGGGGGACATCGAAACCCCTCTATTTGCGGACGAATACGGGCTTGGGGATTACATTATTGCGGACGCATGGTGTGATGGACATTTCTATTGCAGACCCGATGATGTTCCTCAAAAAATATGGTGTGAACCGCGCCCTCACCACCATGCGCGATATTAAAGATCGTATTCAGACGATGCTTTTGGGCGAAGTGAATAACCTGCTCAATAAATCTGGCGCACAAGATTTGATGGAAGCCAACGGGATTCTTGAGGAAATTGAAGGGGCGCTCTTGGTAAAGGTCAATGAGAAATTTGCCGAAATTGGGATGAAAATCCGTGCTTTTGAGGCGAATCCGTTTGATACCGTGACACTCCCCATTGAGGAATTGCGCGATATTGTGCCATTAGAGATTTGGAAAGATGTCCTAGAGACCCAAAAACGCCTTGATATTGGTATGGCGGCGGCGAGCAATACAGGGGGCAATAATTTTGCCTCTGCGGGGCTTGGTTTGGGGCTTGGGCAACAATTGGCGGGGCAGATGAACCCCTCTGGGCAAAGCTCTGAGGTCTCTGCATTGCAACAACAGATGCTCCAACAACAACAGATGATGAGCCAAATGATGAATCAGATGATGATGAATCAGATGAACCAAAATCCGCAAGCACCCGCAACTACCCCTGAACCAACAACACCGTCTTCAAATCCACAGACTAAAGAAGAAATTCAGCTCTTGATAGATAATTTGGATGCCAAACTGATGACAGGTGAAATTAGCGAAGCCACGTATCAGAAATTGGTAGATAAATGGCAAACCCGCCTCGATAGCATGGGGTGATTTGGATACATGACAAAAAAATGGGCAGAAATTTCTGCCCATTTTTTATTGCTAGTCGCTGGTGGTTGCCGATTCAAATTCTGCGATAAAATCCTCTAGCTTTTTGCCTTTGAGTTGCTCTAATTCGGGCAAATCTTTGATATAGTCGCGGAGATTTGGCTTAATTTTGTTGTCGGTGTGCAATACTGGCACATCTGGGTCTTCTATTGTCAATTTGACTCGTGGGTCGGTAAAGACAATCAGTGGGGTAACAGGGATAGAGTCATCGTATTCTTGGATGATATGGCGGATGTAATTGGCAGAATTTTCTGCCTCTGTATTGGGATTGCCGATGCCATCTAACCGAAACAAAGTGAATAATGCGCCAATGGGTCCCTTGATCACACGCCATTTTTTCCCATTCACAATGACCCGACCATCTTGAAAACGGCTCACCATCACAAATACACCCTGTGGACTAATCAGCACATGACGGGCTGGAAGGTGTAGATAATGATAGAGCGCCGAATTTTTATTCACAGCACCTTTAAGTGCTTCGGTAATGGCGGCTTCTGGTCGTGGCTGACGAATCCACAAATTGGTGAGCCTCACTGATACCATTGTGGATGTGAACCCGATAATAAGAATCAACGGCATCCCCAATAAGTAGAGTTGTGTGGTCATATCTTCTGGCTCACCTACGCCAAAAAATGGCGCATTGGCAATAAAAAAGCCGAATATCAAAACGACTAAACTGAAGAAAAAGAGCCGTGTGGCATTTTTTCTGTTTCGTTTAATCAACCTATCATTAGCGACAATACGCATGTAAAAAGCCCTTCATCGTTGTGGCAAAAAGTAAGAAATAAAACCGATATGGCGCATTTCTGCACATACAAGGTCATTAAAGCGCACGGTAGGTAAAATTTCCCATCGGCGGGGCGTTCCATAGGCAATCCCGATGAGTGCAGTGGTGGTATCGGTAGTGAGTGGACGAATACAATGGGTGATGGGGAATGGCAAGGGAGACTGATTCTCTGGTGGGATACCATATAACGAAATATCGTGCAGAAGTCCAACTTGTCTATAGCCCGTGGGGACAGGAATCGCAAAGATGGTGTAAATGGTGTTGCAGAATGTCCGCACACCATCACGATAATTGATGATGATGTCTTGGGTATCATAAAACACACCAGGGCAATTTGGATAGACAACCATCGGGGATAGATTGGTGGTGGAACTGCCAATAATTTGGGTGGTTGGTGAGGTGGTTGTCCCTGTAGAGCCTGTGGTTACGGTGGTGACAGGGCTAAGGGTGATAGGCACTTCTGCGCCAGTGGGGGTAATTTCGGCGGTGATACGTGCGACACCACTCATATTAATATTGACGGGTTCTGTGCCATCGCTAGGACCAAAGACGGTGGCTGTACGCAAATTGCTGAGGTCAAATGTTGCGTTGGGTGTCCACCCCCAATAGGTTAAAACGGATGTGCCTGCTTGGTCGCTCCGAAATTTGAATCCGACAGGCATATAAAATCCTACCCATACCACAGGGGCGGTAATTTGGACGGGGGTGGTCAATTTGCCGATGAACACACCAGAATCGTTGATGGTGAAGGTTTGGCGTGTGACCAAAGCGGCATCATTGGGGTTGCCACCATTGAAATCTTGGTAGATTACTGCTTCGACTGGTTGCCCAACAACGGGTTGTGCCACAGACATCCGCACGGTGTCTATGGTGATGGGTTGGGTGAGTTGAAAGGTGGTGCGTAAATCGAAACCATTCATGACGAGTGTGGTTTCGCCCGTGATTGTCCATGTTCTAAATCCATCACCATTATTGGTGAGGAGATATGTCCCTGCCTCTACGGGAGAGGGGGACGGATTCAAAATCATCAACAGTGAGAGTGCCATGAGGCTGAAAGTTCTAATGAGTGTTTTCATCTTTTTGCCTTTATATAGTATCAATCGCATGAGTGGCTACTGCCTGCCATTCCATTGGCGTGTATAATCGCTATTTTAGAAGCAAGTTTGCAATTAATCAAGCAAGTAAACATAAGGAGTGTGTGATGCCAGAATTTGCACTATTAGCATTTGTGATGTTGTTGGCGTTGGGAGCATGGTGGTCTATGGTGACATTTCCCAAACAACGCGATTTTGTTAAGCGTCAAAAATTTGCACGAGCATTGGCGGCTGGTGATGAAGTGGTGACGTATGGTGGCATTATTGGTAAGGTGATTGATGTGAATGCCGAAAGTGGTATTTCGGTGGTCGAAATTGCCGATGGGGTGCAAATCCGTATATTGAATGTGGCGCTTATTCAGCCGTATGATGCCGAAGAAATCGCGCAAAATGCCCAAAAGGGTTTGGCAAAAGAAACCGAAACTGAGTAACTGTCCCTATCCGCATGTCGTAGATAAGACTACACTATCACCGTTTGCCTAATTGCGGGGCAAATCAACGGTTGGTACATACGCAAGGAGGATATTTTATACAATGAGTCGCCATTATACTTGGCTGGTATTGATTGTGGTTATGATGATTGGGGCGATTTGGTTGATGTTACCAGATACACCCAAGCCTGATTTTTTGTTGCGTGGAGCAGATGAAGAGAGTCTCGCCATCTGTGAGCGCAATCCCGAAGCGGATTGTAGCGAATTTAAGGGTGATTTTGAATTTCAACAAGGCTTAGACCTTGTGGGTGGGTTGCGCGTTTTGCTCCAAGCAGAATTGCCACCAGAAGCCTTTACACTTGATGACCTTAAACAAACGGCAAATAGTGTCACCCGACGGATTAATCCGAGTGGCACCATTGAAGTGACGGTACAAACACAGGGTAATAATCGTATTTTGGTTGAATTGCCCGGTGAATCTGACCCAGAGGTTGCCTTACGCACCATTCAGCAAACGGCGCTCCTCGAATTTGTGAATTTTTCTGGATTGCGAAACAATGTGGGTCAATTGCAAGGGCAACGCATTTTGACCGATACCCAATTGAATAATTATTTGGGAAGGCAACGCCTCGCCGCCGAACAAGGACTCACATTAGAAGAAATGGGTGTTGCGCCCTTGCCGACCATCGTGAATCCATTGGATGGACAGCCGTTTCGGACGGTGATGACGGGTGAAGGCTTGGCGGCGGCAGTAGCAGAATTTGACCCACAAGGCAATCTCTGGCTCATTCGTTTTGAAGTGAAGCCCGAATATCAGAGTATCTTTGGCGAATATACCGCACAAGCCTCTGTGAGCCAAGAACCAATGGCGATTGTCCTCGATGGGGTGGTGTTGTCTGCGCCGTCGGTTCAAGCCAGATTAGATACAGGGGGTGTGATTAGCGGTAGCTTTACGCAAGATAGCGCCCAAGAATTGGCATTGCAATTGCGCTCTGGTGCATTGGCAATTCCGTTGCGTGTCGAGAGTTCAGAGGTCGTTGGCGCGACATTGGGTAATGAATCGGTACAATTGAGCCTACGGGCAGGCATAATTGGCGCGATTGTTGTGCTAATTTTCATGTTTGTGTATTATCGCGTACAGGGAATTGCCGCCGACCTTGCGCTGATTGTGTTTATCACGCTTAATTTGCTCTTTATCAAACTTATCCCACTGACCCTAACATTACCTGCCATAACGGGTTTGCTCATCTCTATTGGTACGGCGGTAGATGGCAATATCCTCATCTTTGAGCGTATCAAAGAAGAAATCCGTTCTGGCAAAAAATTAATGGAGGCGCTAGAGGTGGGTTTTGACCGTGCATGGGCATCTATCCGCGACTCGAATACATCTACGATTATCATCTGCGGTATTTTATTCCTGTTTGGTCAAACACCCGGTGCCAGTTTGGTGGCGGGGTTTGCAGTGACATTGGCGCTGGGCTTGGTGATTAACCTGTTTACAGCCGTATTAGTCACACGCACCTTTTTATTTATCATTGTGAAATGGCTAGAAAAACCCATTGAACAACGTAAATGGCTTCTTGGGATTTGAGAGGGATGCACGATGTTTAATTTAGTCCAAAAACGGCGTTTGTATTTTCTCATTTCTGGCACAGCCATATTGTTGGCGCTGGCTGTGATGATTTATTCCACCATTAATCGAGGTTCACCCTTTCAGTTGAGCATTGATTTTGTCGGTGGTAGTATTTATGAATTGCGCTTTACTAGTGAAGGTGCGACAGAAGGTAATATTCGCCAAGTTTTTTCGCGGTATGGTGAAGATAATATTATCATTCAACGGCTTGGTGAGGCGACAGATTATCGCTGGTTGGTCACGGGGAATTTTCCCGATGAAGTACCCCTCCAGCCAATTTTTGCGAGTCTTGAAGCACAAACCCCTGTTCAACGGGAATATTTAGACGGGGAACGGTATCGTCTCACCTATACCTTGCCAGAAGTGACCTCTAATGCCATTGAGACAGCATTTAACGGGCAAAATATCGCTGTAACGGATATTGAGTCCCTCACACCAGATCGTTGGCTTATACGCGGTAATTTGACCGATATGAGTTTTGTCCAAGGGGCATTATCTGAGTTACGTGCCATTGGAGGCGTAGAGATAGTGCCACAATCGGGCAGTATCTTTGTTGTTCAATTCACCGATACCGTGATACCCGGTCAATTTAGACCGATTTTTGCGAATAACGGTGATGCAGACCCCAATGTGGTGCGTTTGGGTAATGCCGAAGAAAATCGTTGGCTGATTTATTCCGTTATTGCCGATGAAGCGACCCTCAGCACCATTTTTACGGGATTAGCAGGGGTATCTGCTTTGCAACCCGATTCATCGCGCTATGAGATTATGGGCGATAATCGGTATGAATTGCGTTTTACACTGCCATTGGTCAACGATACCACCGTCCAAGCGGTGATTGCCCCTTATGGAAATATCCGCATAGAACAAGTTGGCACGGCGAATGACCTGACATGGTTATTATGGGGTAAATTTGCCAATGATGCCCAACGGGAGACATTATTTTTCCAATTGGCATTTGCACCCCTCCAGACGACCACGATTGCCTTAGATGGTTATTTGCTCACCACACAGGAAAATGTTTTTTCTGCCGAATCGTTGCAAACAGCATTTGCAGATTTTGATGGTGTAAATGTTGAGCGTGTTGGCGGGGATATGGAATTTCGGTGGTCAATTCGTGGTGCATTTGAGAGCCAAGAGGTGACACAAAATATCCTCACCGATTTGGGACGCATTGCCACACTCGATACGACCAGCGCCCGTGCGCGGAATGTATCTGAGACGGTTGGGCAAGAGGTGACTCGTTCGGCGTTGTGGGCGGTATTATTTGCCTCATTGGTTGTCACTAGCTTTATTGTTATTGCTTTCCGCCAAGTGCCAAAGGCAACCCGCTATGGTATCTGCGCGATTTTGGCGATGGTGCATGATGCGTTAATCGTGATGGGCTTTACCTCATTTCTGGGATTGATACTTGGCTGGCAGATTGATGCACTATTCTTGACAGCGATTTTGACAGTTGTTGGGTTTTCTGTGCAAGATACGATTGTCATGTTTGACCGCATCCGCGAAAATATCCCTAAACGCATTGGTGAGCCATACGAGACGATTGTCAACCGTAGTGTGTGGGAGACCATTCATCGGTCACTTGCCACTCAGCTCAATGCCTTTTTCATCATGGCGGCAATTTTGCTCTTTGGTGGCGAGACGATTAAGCAATTCATCGCTATTTTGTTTGTTGGGTTACTCTCTGGTACGTATTCATCCATCTTTATCGCTGTGCCGTTATTGGTCGCGTGGGAAAAAGGCGAAATTCCCTTTTTGAAGGGGGATGAAGAATTGGTAAAAGCAGAAAAAGCCTCGTAACTATTCAGATATATGTTTAGGGCGCAATCTGTTGCGCCCTAAACATACGCTATTATTGCATCATTGGCAGGGTGAAGTAGAAGGTTGTGCCAACCCCTTCTTCGCTGTCTAGCCAAATTTGCCCCCCATGAGCCTCTATAATTGCTTTGGTGATGACCAAACCCAACCCTGTGCCAGTGGTGGTATCGGCGGTGGATTGGGCGCGGAAAAACTTCTGGAACATCTGCTTCTGATTCTCTTTGGAGAGACCATAGCCTGTATCCTCTAATTCGATTTGGAGCATGGGTGTTTGATAATCGTTGTTGGGTATGACACGCAAAGTAACAGTGCCATCTGGACGATTATATTTAATGGCATTGGTGAGTAAATTGAGCAGAACTTGTTTGATTTTGCCCCTATCGCCATTGATGGTATGTTCCTCGCAATTGACCGCAATCGTCACACCCTTTTCGTTAGCTTGTGGCGAAACAACAGCGGCACTTTCTTCGAGCAATTTACGCAATTCAAACTGCGAGAGTTGGATGCGTGTGCGCCCCGATTCCATCTGTGCCAAATCCAGAAAATCGGTTGTGAGGCGCATGAGGCGGTCTGTTTCACCTTGCATGGTGACGATAATATCGTGCCGCCGATGCTCTGGCATATCTGGTCGAAGCAAAATGGCGGTGCTGGCTTTGAGCGACAAGAGGGGAGTGCGAAGCTCATGCACCATCTCTGCTATAAAATCGCTCTGACGAAATAGGCGGGCATTTTCGATGGCGATAGCGGCTTGGGCAGAGAGGGTGGTGAGAATATTCACATCCACACTGGTGAAGGGCATGTCGTTGCGCTTATTGACGCACATGACCACGCCGATAATCTTTTTATGAGTCCGCACAGGCACACCCAATAAATTGCGCGTCTGAAATTCGATAGTCTCATCGACAGTCGGAAAATGCTCTGGCTCATTTGCCACATCCTGAATCACGCGCGGTTCGCCATGTGTGGCAATCCAGCCAGCGATGCTACCGTCCATGGGGATGATAATGCTTTCCATCTCATTGGGGTCAATATTGGTGGCTGTCTCGAAACGTAATTCCCCCGTCATGGTGTCTATGAGCATGATGGAGGCGGCTTCTGTGTCTATGAGGTCGGCGGCGGCGACAACAATTTGCTGGAGAAGTGACCGTTGGTCAAAAGTCGAATTGAGTTGCTTGCTAATTTCGATAATACGCTCATAATGAGCCAGTAGCATCGCTTTGCCTGCGGGGGTTTCAGTGGTTTTTAGCTTGTCTTCATTCATCAGACATCCTGTAACTGGGCTAAAATCTGCGGAAGGACTTGGGCGGCACGGGCATGAATTACTACATCTGCCAAATGGTCTAGGTGAGTTTCTTCTAAATTGATGATAATCAGTTTGGCATTGTTGCGTTTGGCAATGACGGGCAATTGGTTGGCGGGTGCAACCTCTAATGATGAGCCAATGACCAGCATGGCATCACACTTTTTGGTGGCATCTTGCGAATCGCGCAATTCGCGCACGGGTAATTGTTCCCCAAATAAAATCACATTGGGTTTGAGTACCCCGCCACAATGCTCACAACGTGGCACAAGCCCATCACGTAAAAATTGCTCCAAAATGGGGACACCATCAAAAACCACATAACATCGGATGCAAGTGGTTTGGCGCATGTGTCCGTGTAACTCATAGATGGTGCTATTGCCCGCACGAGTATGAAGCATATCAATATTTTGTGTGATGACCGATTTTAAGATGCCCTGTTTTTCGAGTTCTGCCAGCGCGATATGAGCCGAATTTGGCTTGGCATGAATGATGGTATGTGCGAGTGGCTTCACCCAATCGTAAAAGGCTTGTGGATTGCGCCGAAAACCATATAAACTCGCCACTTCTAATGGGTCTACTGTAACTTGCTTCCATAGACCAGAATCATTACTGCGAAAATCGGGAATACCCGAATCGGTACTGATACCTGCCCCTGTGAAGGCAACTAAATTTTTGGCATTTTGGATGAGTTGTGTAGCATAGTCAATCTTTTGCGTTATGTCATCATCGGTCATGAGGTGTTTGCCAGTTTATTTTGTCTCTAAAATTTTATAGACATCTTCTGCGAGTTTGTTCAGTTGGCTCGATACAATGGCATTGGGCTGAAAGCTGACCATTGGCATACCCGATTCCATTGCTTGATAGGCGAGTTCTGGGGATGGCGAGATAATGGCACGGATTTCATGCTCAAGTAGATGTTCCACTTCGTGCCAAGGGGGTTGCAGGTTAATTTGCGCCCGATTGACGACTACCAGATGAATTTTATCGCGATTATTTTTTGCCAGTTCTTGGAGCAATTCGCGTGCCATAGTGAGCGTTACGGTGGCAGGGTCTACCAGCACGATAAACCTATCCATCTCGGCAGATAGCCGATTGACCAGAGGGGTTAAGCCACTGCCCAAATCGAAAATACTCGGTTTGCCAATATTCCGCAATTCATTGACGATGGCGACTGCGACATCTGGGGCAGGGGTGCTGAGTCCTTCACGCGGATTGGTGGAACATGATAATACCCGCAAGCCCGATTGATGTTTCACAATCTCTTTATTGATGGCATCAGTGGTGATTTCGCCCACAGGACGGCTGATTAATTTGCTCATGCCGTTGCTTTGTCCAAGCCCTAATGCTGTGCCAAGACTGCCAACACCTAGCCGAAAATCGGCAATGACGGGTGAGGCTTTCATGTTGAGCAGAGAAGCACCCAAATTGGCGGTAATAGTGGTTGCACCAATGCCACCTTTGACCCCCAAAACACCAATGGCTGCGCCTCTGGTATTGCCACTTTGCTTTTTACTTTGACTGCGTTGCAAGATGGCGCGTACTCGTGAGGCGAGTTCTGCGGGATGGGTGGGTTTGGTGAGATAATCATCTGCGCCTGCTTCAAAGCCTGCGACTTTATCGTCTATCAGTGTTTTTGCGGTGAACATGATGATAGGAATATCTTGAGTGGTGGGGTTGCTACGAAGCCTGCGACAAACATCATATCCGTTCATGTCTGGCATCATCACATCCAGGATGATTAAATCGGGTAGTTCATTTACCGCTTTTGTAATCGCTTGGTTGCCAGCATGGGCGGCAATTACCTCATACCCATTACGTTGGAGCATGAGTCCAATGAGTTTTAGGCTATCAACATCGTCATCAACAATTAGGATTTTTTCTGGCATAGGGCTTCAATAACGTTCTCTCATTATACGAATAAAATTAATTTAAAGTTTAGCACGAAAGGTTAGGCGGTGCAATCGGATAAGGGGTATGTGGTTGGTTATGTTTTTTTAACCTTAACTTGCCCATCCCCCCCCTATGGATTATAATCTGTGAAGAAATTTCTTTATTGTGTTGCCATTACAAAAATGATTGATACACTGAGCAAACTTGGTTGAGGAGTGAGTGCTGGATGTCTGTAATTCATGATGAATATGCAATTTTGCGTGATGTGATGCGGATTCTCTCTACAGCATCTGAGCCGAGCGCCCCCATTTTGCCAATTTTGGAGCATTTGCGTGTGATGACAAATGCGAGTGGGTCTGCGCTAGTTATTTTTGAAGAACCGCGTTTGTTGTCTGTGGTGGGTTTTGCAGAATCGGATGTTCCATCGGATAAGGATATTATGAGATTATCCGCCAAATTGCCACATGGCATCCATTTGAATCCACAATTGCCCAGTGATACCCTCCCATTGCCCTATCAGGGGTGGGTATTGGCACAAATACGGGTTCATAATGTAGTTGTTGGGGCAGTGGTGTTATTTTTTGATGCGCCCGCATCAATTTTGCCAGAGCGTTACCCTGCGATTGAATCGCTCATCGAAAGCCTAACGATTAGCGCCACGCATGTACGATTGGTGGCGCGTCACGAAAAATTGGGACGTAACCAAAGCGAATTTATGCGGATTGTTTCGCATGACCTGCGTTCTCCACTTACAGCCATACAGGGATTTGCCAGTATGTTGGAGGCGGGGTCTGTTGGTGAATTGAATCCGCAACAAGAGCATTTTGTCGAGAAAATCCTCTCTGGGATTAGCCAGATGACATCACTGGTCGAGAATTTTCAGGATGCAGGGCGTTATGACCCCGAAACGGGTTTCTATGAAATGCAACGTAAGCCATGTGATGTGAGCGCTATTATCAACAAAATTGTGAGCAATCATATCGTCCCCGCAGAAAAACAAGAATTAAACCTTAAAACAGTGGTCGAGGACGATATTCCTATCATTTTTGCCGATAGCAACATGCTAGAACGCGCTATCATCAACCTTGTGGATAATGCTATCAAATACACCCCCAACGGACGCGAGATAGAAGTGATTGCCACACGCAATGGCGATAGTGTGAATATTGGCATCAAAGACAACGGACTTGGGATTAGCCCAGAAAATCAGAAATTGCTGTTTGAGCGTCATGTGCGGATTCCGCGCACCGAGCATAAACGGGTCAAAGGTAGTGGATTAGGCTTGTTTATTGTGCGGAGTGTGGCACGTCGTCATGGTGGTGAAGCATGGGTAGAAAGTGAAGAAGGCAATGGTAGCACTTTTTACATCAAAATTCCCATTGGCGAATTGAATATGTAGCCATAACCCATGCCTATTCATGTCCTATCAGAAAAATTAATCGCACAGATTGCCGCGGGTGAGGTGGTAGAACGCCCCACCTCGGTGGTCAAAGAATTGCTGGAAAATGCGCTAGATGCGGGCGCAAAGACAGTGCATATTACCACCCAAGAGGGTGGGCGCAAACTCATCCGTGTGAGTGATGATGGGTCTGGGATTTTGGCGGATGAAGTTGAATTGGCGTTTACACGTCATGCCACCAGCAAATTGACCCGCTTAGAAGATTTAGAGGCGTTGCTCACATTGGGATTTCGGGGTGAAGCATTGGCGAGTATTGCTTCTGTGTCAAGGTTGATGATTACCACACGCCATCATACTGAGAATATCGGTACACAGCTACGCATCGAAGGCGGGACAATCACCCAGAAATTGGCGGTGGGTGTGCCTGCTGGCACCGTATTGAGCATTGAGAATTTGTTTTATAACACCCCTGCACGGCTAAAATTTCTCAAATCAGAAAATACCGAAAAACGGCATATCGTGTTATTGGTGACGAATTATGCCATTGCCTATCCGCACGTCAAATTTATTTTGGAGCAGGATGGACGCGAAATTTTCCGTTCATTGGGCAATGGTCAATTGGCAGATGTGGTGGTGCGTGCGGTTGGGTTAGAGAGTTTTAAGCACATGCTAGAGGTCTATTCAGAAGACCCCGCCCAAGATGAACGTCCAACTATTCGTGTATGGGGATATGCCTCTGCGCCCGATTTGAGCCGTGCCGATAGGGGGAATATCACTCTATTTGTGAATGGTCGCTGGATTCAAGATACCAAACTGACTTATGCGGTGGTGCAGGCATATCACACCTTATTGATGACAGGGCGCTACCCGATAGCGGTGCTGATGGTCGAAATTCCCCCGCATGAGGTGGATGTGAATGTGCATCCCACCAAGGCGGAAGTGCGATTTAGAGACCCCAATGTGGTGTTCTCTGCGATTCAACGGGCGGTGCGGATGGCGGTTCTGGGTGGCGCGAATACGCCCGATATACGCCTGCGTGGGGGAAATATGCCTATGCCCACAGGTGGCATACCAGAAAATTCATGGAATATCGGCACGCCACGTCCACGCACGACAGAATTGCCATTAGAGATGACCGACACAGGGCAATATACGCAACAATACCCATCTAATTATCCCAAAGACGAATATGATGTGTCGCATATCCCAGAGGGAATTGGGTTACCACAAAATCCGCGTACACTGCCGATGTTGCGGGTGGTGGGGCAGGTGGGGGCGATGTATATCGTGGCAGAGGGTCCCGCAGGCATGTATTTGGTAGACCAACATGCCGCTCATGAGCGTATTTTATATGAGCAGTATATGGCGCGGTTTTCTGCCCAAGAAATCACGGTGCAACAAGCGTTAAGTGGGCAGACCTTGACCCTCTCGCCAAGTGAGGCGGGATTGGTGGGCGATAAATTGCCTGCGCTCAAAGCCGTAGGATTCGATTTAGAGGCATTTGGTGGGAATAGCTTTATGATTCGGGGTGTGCCTGCGATTTTAGCCGATAAAGACCCTGTTACGGTACTCAATGGGGTCATAGATGACCTAGAGGCAGAAAAAACGCCCGGTATGGGCAAAATCGAGGAAAAACTGATACGGTTTGTGTGTCGGCATGTGGCAGTAAAAGCAGGGCAAATTCTCAATCATCAGCAGATGCAAGACCTCATCCGTCAATTGGAACGGTCACAAAACCCGTTGACCTGCCCGCATGGTCGCCCCACATTGTTGCATTTGAGTGGCGACCAATTGGCGCGGGAATTTGGGCGTGGGGGGTAGGTTATGCCCCTGTATGGTCAATGAGGCTGTTGCCAGTCATTTCTTCTGGCTTTGGCAATTCCATAAGTTCCAACACAGTCGGCGCGATATCCGCGAGTTTTCCGCGAGTTTTGAGCGCATAATACTCATTCGCAATCACAAATAGCGATACGGGTCCGACAGTATGATAGGTATGTGGCGCACCAGAAATCTCGTTTATCATGCGCTCACAATTGCCGTGGTCGGCGGTGACAATTGCCACTCCGTCTTTTGATAGTACCTTCTCGACTAATTTTGCCGCACAGGTATCTACAAATTCAACGGCTTTGATGGCGGCTTCTAATATGCCTGTATGCCCAACCATATCGGGATTGGCAAAATTGACCAGCAAGAAGTCATCATCATGTTCATCTAGGCGTTGGAGTGTAGCATCAGTGAGTTCTTGGGCGCTCATTTCTGGTTGTAGGTCATAGGTTGCTACTTTTGGCGATGGTATGATGCGACGTGATTCGCCCTCGAATGGTTCTTCTCTGCGTCCATTGAAGAAAAAAGTCACATGCGGATATTTTTCTGTTTCGGCGGAATGATATTGGGTTTTTCCGTGTGCGCTAATGACTTCTGCGAGGGTATTCTTGAGATAATCTGGTGGGAATAAAATATCTACTGGCAATCCCTCTACATACTCGGTGAAGGTGATAATTTTGAGGTTGTCTATTGGTGGAAAATGGCTTGCACCCTCAAAATCATGGGTGGCAAACGCCTGTGTGATTTGGCGCATACGGTCTGAACGGAAATTGTAGAAGAGCAATACATCGCCTTCTTTGATGGCGAGATTCGGATTATTGCCGATGATGGTGGGCAAGATAAATTCATCGGTTGTGCCTTTCGTATAGGATCGTTTGATGGCTTCTTCTGCGGATGGCACAGTCTCGCCCGTGCGGTTGACCATCGCATCAAAAGCGCGTTTGGTACGTTCCCAACGAGTATCTCTGTCCATCGCATAATAGCGCCCGCCCACGGTGGCGATTTGTCCCACACCATAATTTTCTATTTGTGAGGTCAAATTGCCCAAAAATCCCAACCCACTTTCTTGGGGGGTATCGCGTCCATCGGTGATGACATGAATAATCGGGTTAATACCCGCTTTTTGGCTGATACCAAGCAGGGCGAAGATATGCCCCTCATAACTATGGACACCGCCTGGTCCCAATAAGCCGATGAGATGAACATTTTTGCCGTTGGTTTTGGCATATTCAAAGTGCTTTGCGAGAATGGGATTGTGGGCTAATGCCCCTGTGGTGATGGCGTTTTCGACGCGTGCGATGTCCTGAAAGACCACACGCCCCGCACCTAAATTGAGATGCCCAACTTCTGAATTGCCCATTTGACCGGGTGTGAGTCCGACATGCTCGCCAAAGGTATCTATGATAGCACGTTCACGGGTGATCATCCAACGGTCATAATTGGGAGTATTGGCTAATGCGACGGCATTGCCGTGTTCAAATTCACGGATTCCCCAACCATCAAGAATAATGAGCATAACAGGCTTTTTCGCCATGTGTTTTTTCTCCTATAATGGGTATATACTGTGTGAATTATAGTGCCGATTGCGAGAAACCAAACAGTGCAAAATATCACAAATATGCAACCATTGGCTGATAGAATTCGTCCAAAGACGTTGGATGAATTTATTGGGCAAAAACATCTGGTGGGGGAGGGCAAGCCGATTTATCAGATGATTAAGCAGGGACGCATCCATTCGATGTTATTCTGGGGTCCGCCAGGGGTGGGCAAAACCACGTTGGCGCGGATTATTGCTCATCATACGGGGATGGAGTTGGTCATGCTATCGGCGGTATCGGCTGGCAAAGATGACCTGCGCCGTGTGGTGACGATGGCGCGTGGCGATTTGACCCCAATCGAAAAACTGGCTGGCGGACAATCGTCATCCAAAGGGGTATTACTATTTCTGGATGAAATTCATCGGTTTAATAAAGCACAACAAGATTTTTTATTGCCTTATGTCGAAGATGGCACGATTACCCTCATCGGCGCGACCACCGAAAATCCGAGTTTTGAGGTAATTTCTGCGCTTTTATCGCGTAGCCAAGTATTCACCTTGCAATCCCTCTCAGAAGAAGATTTGCATGAGGTAGTTATGCGCGGATTGGCGGAATTGGGTATGAAATTGGATGAGGATGGTGTGGCTTTTTTGGCGAATTTCGCTAATGGCGATGGACGCAATGCCCTAAACCTGCTGGAAGCGACAGCACGCTTGTATGCTGATGATGCAGATGGAAATTTGCGTGTGGAGCATGTTCGCAATGCGTTGCAATCGAAGCATTTGCGGTATGATAAAGCCGATGAGGAGCATTATGATACAATTAGTGCGTACATCAAGTGTATGCGGGCGAGTGATGTCTCGGCGGCATTGTATTATTTGGCGCGGATGGTTCATGCGGGGGAAGACCCCAAATTTATCGCACGGCGAATGGTGATTTTTGCCAGTGAGGATATTGGCATGGCGTTGCCGACTGCGTTGGTGGTTGCCAATGAGGTGTTTCGGGCGGTGGAGGTGATTGGGTATCCAGAATGTCAAATCAATCTGGCACATGGGACGGCATATCTGGCTTCTGCACCCAAAAGTCGCGCCTCTTATGATGCGTATTTTATGGCGTTGGATGATGTGGCACAACACGGCAATTTGCCCATACCCCTGCATTTGAGAAATGCGCCCACAAAATTGATGAAAGAATTGGGGTATGGGGATGGGTATCAGATGTATGGGGAGCAAAATCGTCTGCCAGAAAAGCTCAATGGACGTAATTATTACCTATCTTCTGGTGAATAGATGCCACCAATATCTCAATTTGTGCTTTTTATGGGTAATATCAGCATAATGGGATACCAATTTCTGTGAAATGCTTCACAAATGAAATGAATTGTGATACAATTCACAATATAGAAAAGCATATTCTTTGGAGGGATAAGCGACATGGCAATTTCAGCGCGTCCACGTATTATCATCATTGGTGCAGGTTTTGGCGGGTTATCGGCTGTGAATAATCTCATCCGTCAGCCAGTAGATATTCTGCTCATAGACCGCAATAACTTTCATACCTTTACGCCTCTGCTTTATCAGGTGGCAACATGCGCCCTAGACGCTAGCGAAATCGCGTATCCTGTACGCGGGATTTACCGCAAAAATCGGAATATCAGCTTTTTATTGGGCGAAGTAACCGCCATTCATCCCACAGAAAAACGGGTGGTCGTCAAGACCAATGGCATAAGCCTAGACCAATTTTATGATTATTTGGTGGTCGCCAGTGGCAGTGTTATCAACTTTTTTGACAACGAATCGGTGGAACAATTAGCCTTCGGACTCAAGAATGTGCAAGACACACTTATTTTGCGGAATCATATCCTCAAGTTATTTGAAAAAGCCACATGGACAAAAGATAGCAGTGAGCGCGAAGCCATGACGACAATGGTCGTGGTCGGTGGTGGACCAACAGGGCTTGAGACTGCGGGTGCGTTATATGAACTCTATAACCATGTATTGGCGCGTGAATATAACCGTGCCAATAATATTCGCGCCCGTGTGATATTGGTAGAAGCCACCAATACCCTGCTCACACCCTATCCACCGCGCTTGCAGGAATTGGCACGCAAACAACTCGAATCACTCGGTGTTGAGGTGATTTTGGGCAAAGCAGTACAAAAAATGGAGAAAAATCGCGTGATTTTGGCGGATGGGGATGTGATTCATACCCACACGCTGGTCTGGTCTGCGGGGGTAAAAGGCTCGCCATTGGCACGGATGTTGGGCGTGGAATTGGCGCGTGGGGATCGGATTCCTGTGTTGCCGACACTCGAAGTCATTGGGCTAGAAGATGTGTATGCGGTGGGCGATATTGCCTATCTGCCCAATGCCAATAATCTGCCCCATGCCCAAGTGATTCCTGTGGCACAACAACAGGGCAAATTAACAGCGCAAAATATCATCAATCGGCTGAATAATAAGCCACAAGCCGAATTTATCTATCGGGATAAGGGGATTATGGCGACCATCGGCAGACGGCGGGCGGTGGCATATCCGTATAATAAGGTGCAATTATCGGGATTTTTTGCATGGGTGACATGGTTGGGGTTGCATTTGGTGTGGCTGATGGGTTTCCGCAATCGCATAACAGTATTTGTTAGTTGGGTGTGGAATTATGTCACCTATGACCGTTCTGTGCGGATTATTTTGGATGAGACTGCGCCAAGCCGTCGTGAAGAAACAGTAGAAACACAATCAAACGTGCCAGAAAAATTTGACTGAATCAAAAAAGGGGATTACTCCCCTTTTTTGATGCTTACAAACCAGATTTTAGCGCGTCTTCCGCCGTCCAACCTTTATCCTCTTTAGGAATAATGGTCTTGAGATATGCCTCACGCGGGGCTTTCTCGAATATGGCGAAAATAGTGAGTAACACGCCACATATCGCAAACAGCACAAAGGCGAATATAATGCCATATCCCGCATTATGCCCAATGAAAATGCTCCCCAAGATGAGGGGCAACACCATCATCATCACCACACAGGCGATTGCATGAAAAATTTGCGCCACGATACCCCCATGCACCGTATCTCGGCGCATGGAACTGCGTGCAACAAGGGGTCCAAAAATCAGCGCAAAGCCAATTGTGATACCCCATACCAATAATTCGTTATTCATATCATTTCCCCTACCATAAGGTGTAGATGAATGGCGCGAGACCGCCAGCACTACCCGCGATGATGAGCGCCGCAAATAGGAACAATACAACCACCATGGGCATCATCCAATAGAGTTTGCGTCTCCATAAAAAGCGCATTAATTCGCCCATTGTACCCAAACGGCTCATGATGTCCTCGTTGTATCCCGCGACACCTTCTGGCAAGGCGGGACGCTTGATGAACGATTGCACCAAAAACCCTACAAATCCGATGAGCGTGAGGTAAAAGCCGAAATCGGCTATATCGCCTAATGATGCGGCTTGTTGGTCTTGACCAGCCAAAACACGTAATACGGGTAATCCACAGGCGACTAATCCCAACACACCAAAGATAAAAATCAGCGATGGTGACATGGGGCGCATCCGAATATTGGTGAACGACACAATGGCGATAATTGCCCCTAGCACCGCCACAATCGGAATCAATACAAAAATATGGTGGTCATTCAAATGTGCAAACCCATTGGTATTTGCCCAAAATGGCAAAATAATGAATCCAACACCGACCAAAACAGCGCTACCTAATGCAATGGCATCTGGTAACGAAAAAGGTGTTTCGTGCTTGATAGAGCTTGTTTCTGCACTCATTGTCACATTACTCTCTAAAACGGCTTACGGACTAAGAAATTTTCCAATACCAGCATATCAATATCGCTGTTTTTGAAGGTATTAAAGGCTTCTTTGGGGGTGGTCACAATTGGCTCACCGCGCAAATTAAATGAGGTATTGAGCAACACAGGCACGCCAGTAATCTGACCAAAACGCTCAATCACCCCATAATAACGGGGATTGGTTTCGCGTTCAATCGTCTGCAAGCGCCCTGTACCCATGTGACACACCGCTTGAATTTTATCTTGCTTATCCTCTTTGATGGGTGAAACCATGAGCATATAACGCGGTGCTTCATGTTTTTCGACATCGGGATAATCAAAATACTCGGTGGCGCGGTCACGCAAAATGACAGGCGCAAACGGACGGAATGGCTCGCGGAATTTGATTTTGGTATTCACGACCTCTTTCATCGCATTGCTACGGGGGTCTGCCAAAATGCTTCGGTTGCCCAATGCTCGCGGACCCCATTCAAACCGTCCCTGAAAGAACCCAACGACATTTTCTGTGGTGATAGATTCCGCCACAATATCTAGCAATTTGCTGTCATCGGAGAAATACTCGTATTTGATATTGCTGGTCTCCAAAAAGTCGCGGATTTCGCCCTCTGTGAAGCCTTGTCCCCAATACGCATGAGGCATGACCCAATCTCGGGGCTTATTCATGACGATATAATACGCCCACAGCGCCGCGCCTAATGCCCCGCCATCATCACCAGAGGCGGGTTGGATATAAATTTCTTCAAACGGCGTTTCTGATAGCAAACGATAATTGGCTTTGGTATTGAGCGCAACACCGCCCGCCATCACCAATTTGCTCATGCCAGTGGTTTTATGAAGATGCTTCACAATTGCCAGCAATGCTTCTTCTGTGGCGTGTTGAATACTCGCGGCGACATCGGCATAATACTGGTTTTGTGCCATTGCGTCTTTTTCTGATGCACGTTCTGGATTGGTATCCATCGTGAAAAATTCGGCTTCTGCGGGGCGCGGTTCACCAAATAAATCCACAAATTTTTGGTTATAGGTGTTTTTGGTGGAATAATGGAAACTAAAATAATCCATATCTAACCGAAAACTGCCATCTTCGGTGTTGAGTTTGAATAATTTTTCGACCTTATCCATATAGCGAGGTACACCATAGGGCGACATGCCCATCACCTTATATTCCCCGTTATTCACACGGAATCCTAGCCATGCGGTGAAGGCAGAATAGAGCAAGCCGAGTGAATGAGGGAAGCGTTGTTCGCTCAAGAGGTTGATGGCATTTGTACCACTTTGACCAGGTCGATAGCTCCGTGCTGTGCCAGTTGCTGTAGTCGTCCATTCTCCCACGCCATCCACTGTGAGGACGGCGGCTTCATCAAACGGACTTGCCAAAAAAGCACTTGCGGCATGACTCATGTGATGGTCACAGAACAAAATTTGCTTGGGTTTTACCCCAATACCCTTTTGGATGACACTTTTTATCCACAATTTTTCTTTGAGCCACACATTAATTGCCTCAAACCATAACCCCGCCGATTTTGGGAAGGTATTGAAGGTGGTTTGTAAAATACGTTCAAACTTGACCAGTGGCTTTTCATAAAAGACCACATACTCAAGGTCTTTGTTGGTGATGCCTGCTTGTTTTAAGCAGAATGCAATCGCCTTTGTTGGAAAACTACTATCATTTTTTTTCCGTGTGAATCGTTCTTCCATCGCCGCCGCTACCAACTGCCCATCTTTGATGAGCGCCACAGCCGAGTCGTGGTAAAAACACGAAATACCCAATATATACATATCTAACCTATGTTTACCCTTGTTCGCGTGCAGAGTTTAAATCGGATGGGACTGCGGGACGCTCTACCCATGTTGCGGTGAGGCGATTTTTCCCACGGATAACCATTGGGTCTATTAAAAGACGTGACCCAATGCCAAATGGTACCAAAATGGTAAAATACAAGATGCGGGCAATAACTTTGCCCTGAACATCGCCCAAAACTGAGCCGATGATGTTGAATCGTTCCCATGCTAATCGCAAAATAGGCAAAATTGTTTACCCTTTATGTGCATAATCACTAACGGGTAAATATGATAATGAGGTTTTTGAGATGTGTCAATGAGTCATTAAATTAAAAGAGGCGATTTATGGGGATATTATTTACTGACAATCGCGGTCAAACGCGCTATAATGCGTTTTTACTCATCGTATACCAAACCAAAACAAGGATAAAAATATCATGCCGCGTGCGCTTATCAGTGTTTACGATAAGACGAATATTATCGAGTTTGCCCGTGATTTAGTCGGATTAGGCTGGGATTTGGTCGCTAGTGGGGGGACAGAAACCTTATTGCGTGGGGCAGGCTTGCCTGTGACTCCGGTAGAGCAATTGACGGGTATCCCAGAAATACTCGGTGGACGGGTAAAAACCTTGCACCCAGCCATTCATGCGGGAATTTTGGCACGGTCTACGCCAGAGGATATTGAGGACTTAAATCGAAACGGGTATGCGCCGATAAAATTGGTTGTGTGCAACTTATACCCTTTTCAAGAAACGGTGAGCAAACAGGGTGTCTCTGTGCAAGATGCCATTGAGCAAATAGATATTGGTGGGGTGACATTATTACGTGCCGCCGCCAAGAATTTTTTTCATGTAGCCTGTGTGTGTGACCCTGCCGATTATGCCCATGTCATTTCTAGCTTACGTGCCATCGGCGACACGGATTTGGCATTACGGCGCGATTTAGCGGTAAAAGCCTTTGCCCATACTAGCGATTATGATACTGCCATTCACGCATTTTTGGCACGCGGGACGATGACATCCCTGCCGGCTGTCACCGCCGATTTACCAGAGCAACTTTCACTTGGTATGAAGAAAATAGAAACATTGCGCTATGGCGAAAATCCGCACCAAGTCGGCGCCTACTATTCTAATCATGCGGGTGATGCACCACTCGGCGGGGCAATTTTGAGTGGTAAGCAACTCTCTTATAACAATATTTTAGACCTAGATGCGGCATGGCGAGCGGTGAGCAGTTTTGATTTGCCTACTGTCGTTATTGTGAAGCATTTAACCCCATGTGGTATTGCCACAGCCGACACACTCACATTGGCATATCCAATGGCGTTGCAATCTGACCCTGTATCAGCATTTGGTGGGGTGATTGCTGTGAATCGGACCGTAGATGATGATTTTATCACGGCATTGGGGTCGCTGTTTTTAGAAGCGATTGCCGCGCCATCGTTTACAGAGATCGCGTTAAATCGGCTTAAGGAAAAACGTCAAAATTGCCGTGTCGTGCGGATTCCACAACCGTATGATGGGGTGGAGCTAGAAATTCGTAATGTGCATCGGGGTTTGTTGGTGCAACAAGCCGATATAGGCGACCCGGAAGGCACACTCTGGAAAACTGTCAGTCAACGCCCACCGGCTGAGGATGAATTGCAAGCCTTACAATATGCGTGGAAAGTTGTTCAGCATGTAAAATCCAATTCCATTGTGTTGGCAATTAAAAATGCGACTGTTGGGGTGGGTGGTGGATTGCCGAGCCGACTAGATGCGGTCAAAATCGCCGTCACAAAGGCGGGAGAGCGCACAAAAGGGTCTGTATTGGCATCTGATGCCTTTTTTCCATTTGCAGATGGATTGGAGGCGGCTATCGAAGCAGGCATTACGGCGGTGATTCAGCCGGGGGGGTCTATCCGCGATAATGAAGTAATCGAAGCGGCAAATAAAGCGGGTATAGCGATGGTGTTAACAGGTATCCGCCATTTCCGTCATTAATTAGTCTGGTTGTTTGGGTATGGGAAGAAAAAATAGCATGAATATAGCATCTAAACAATTCAATTGGTCAATCGTGATTTTTCTGCTGGTAATGTGGGGATTGCTCACCATTCGCATTGGTGTTCCGTGGTTTGGGCATCATGATGCGAATGGGGTATTTTACATGACGATGGCACGGAACTATGAATTGTATGGTGCTTCGGAATTGGGATTTTTGCAGTTGCATAACTACGAAATCCCCGCCCAACCCGAAAACTATAATTTTTATCTGCATCACCCGCCAATGATTTCATGGGTTTTGGCATTGGTGGGTGTGCCGATGTCGCTCACAGAGGCGACATCCCGATGGGCGATGATATGCGCCACGATGATAAGCATCGCCTCGTTATACGTCCTTGCACGCCGATTATTGGGGCAAAAACGGGCGTTATTGGTGGTGATGCTCTATGGACTTACACCGATGATTGCTTATTTTGGTCGGATGCCCAACCATGAGCCGTTGTTGATGGGGTTTCTGATGCCATTTTTCACGATATACGCCCAATATCTGCGCTACCCCACACGGGCGCGGTGGGTGGCATTGGCGGTACTCGCTATTTTTTCGATGTGGACGGCATGGGCGGCATTTTTCTTTTTTATGGCACTCTTATTCTTTGGGGTTATTTATCGGGTTGAGACACGGCTCAAGAAAATTATCACTGGCTGGCGAAAATTATTAGATTTGTTTGGATTGGGTATCGTGGTAGTGATGGCAACACTCGCTGTACCGCTATTTTATGAGAGCCAACACCCTGGTGCGATTCAAAGATTATTGGATGTGATGGTGTTTCGTACCAGCAATATTGGCGGCACACGAGGCACACCAGAATTCACGATTTTGGAATATATTTTTCGTCAATTGCTTCACATGACAATTATGATGACCTTATTTGTGGTGGTAATGGCATTTTTTGGTGTCAAGCCATTGCTACGACAATCGCGCCTCACCCGCACGATGACATGGGCGATGTTGGCGGGCGGGGCAGGCTTTTTGCTATTTTTCCGTAATGCCAGCTATATTCACGACTATTATAAATATTATCTCATGCCCGCATTTTCGATATTAGCATGTTTGGGTGTGGTGCAGATATGGGGGATTCGCCGTAGTCCATGGGCAAAGCCCGCCGTATTGGGGTTATTGTTGGGGTCATCGGTTTATGCGGTCATTATCTTTGTGGGGTCACATCTGAGTAGCAATCAGACGTTTCCGATGGCAATTGCACAGGCTATCAATGCTCATACGACCACCCAAGAGCGTATTTTGACCAATCTGACCCACCAAAGTCCCGCTATCGAATTTTATGCCGAGCGTAATATTTTCTATGAGAACACTCCACAAATGGCGTTGGAGCAAGCTACAAACACGACACAACCAGTCGTTTATGTTTTTTGTCTAAATCCATTGCCAGAATCCTTGCAGGCATTTCCACAGGTGGTTGTGATGGATGATGATTGTTATATTATTCAGCTAAATGGTGTGGATGATGAAAAAGCATCTTGATACATCAGTCAAATGTTTGCTATAATTAGAGTATTAGCCACCATAGCTCAACGGTAGAGCATTCGCATCGTAAGCGACAGGTTAAGGGTTCGAATCCCTTCGGTGGCTTTTTGCTAATTTTCAAAATGTCCGTAAAATAGATACTTTACGGGCATTTTTTTGTTGTGCGCTCAAAGGGACTAAAATGGCAGATGACAATGTGCTTTTTGATGACGGCAGACCGCGCCCTGTGACATTGGCAGTAGCAGGGGGTACAGGGTCTGGCAAGACCACTGTTTCTCAGGCGTTGTTGCAACGAGTGGGACATCATCATATCGCGTATTTACCTCATGATGCCTACTACAAAGACCTCGCGCACTTTCCAGAAGCGCAACGCCGAGAAATCAATTTTGACCACCCCGATTCACTCGATACCCCTCTCCTCATTGAACATATCAAACTCCTGCAACAACGTAAGCCTGTACAAATTCCCACATACGATTTTACGCGCCATCAGCGCACAGATATTACCATCCCAGTTGGTCCACAGCCGATTATCCTTGTGGAAGGGATCCTTATTTTTAGCGACCCCGATTTGCGTGAATTGTTCGACATCAAGATTTTTGTAGATACCGATGCCGATTTGCGCTTCATCCGACGATTGCAACGGGATATTAAAGAGCGTGGACGCACGGCAGAATCGGTTATTCAACAATATTTAACCACCGTGCGCCCCATGCACCTTAAATTTGTTGAGCCATCAAAACGTTATGCCGATGTGATTATCCCAGAAGGCGGACATAATACGGTAGCGATTGATATGGTATCGGATAGAATCCGCAGTATGTTGGCATGGAGTGAATCGTATGTCAGAGATAAACAGATGGACTAGCGAATCGTTTACGCCGATTGTGCTAGATGCCCATGAGGATATTAGCTACAACGCCTTTTGTTTTAATCGGGATTATCGGCTAACAACAGCCAGAACCCGTGAATTAGAAATTGGGACACGTTATCCATCACTCAATGGTAATGCCGTTTTGAGCCTGCCAGATGGTTTGCGGGGGAGGGTGGCGGTGGCTTGTGCCACAATTTTCACCGCCCCAGACACCAGCAGTTTATCGAGTGCATATACACGAATTATCTATAAAACAGCGGGACAAGCCGAGATTATCGGGTTTGACCAAATCACCTATTACGACAATCTGATTGCTGTAGAACCGCGCTTGCGTCTGATTAAGACCAACGCCGATTTAGACGCTGTACTCGCCACATGGGGGGATGACCGCCCTATATCAGACAGACAACAAGGCTGGATTTTGCTCATGGAAAACGGCGACCCCATTGTTATGCCACGCGATTTTGGGCGCTGGCATGAACGCGGATTGCGGGTGGTGGGTCCTGCATGGGTGGCATCGCAGTATTCTGGTGGGACGGGTATGCCAGGGGGATTAACGCCGCTCGGATTTGACCTATTGCGCGAAATGATGGCGCATCGTGCGGTGTTGGATGTGTCGCACATGGCAGAACAAGCCTTTTATGATGCGGTCAATTTTTATGACGGCAGTATCATCGCCAGCCATAGCAACCCACGCGCTTTTTGTAACACAGACCGCCATTTATCTGATGACATGATTCGATTACTTGCCCAGCGCGATGGTGTGATGGGGGTGGTGCTGTTTAACCTGTTTTTGGATGGGAATTGGCAATATTCACATGGCAAAAATGCCATAGGGATTAGCCGTGTGATTGACGTGATAGATTATATTTGCCAACTCATAGGGAGTTCTGCCCATGTGGGTATTGGTGGTGATTTTGATGGCGGATTTGGGGTGGAGAGTATTCCCGCAGAGGTGGATAATGTGGGGGATTTGTGGCTTATCAAAGGGGCATTAGAGGCGCGGGGGTATAGCGAGTCGGATGTGATGGCAATTTTGGGTGGGAATATGCTCAGAAAATTGCGCCAAGCCCTATAACGACCAATTGACGACCACCTAAATTGTGCTACACTTTGCATATAACTGAATAATAAAGACGTTGACCGAGAAAAGTAGGTTTTTTCACTGATGCCCAGAGAGTGTAAGCCATAGGCTGTGAGCTTACTCATCATAAAATACCGAAAAGTCCCTCGTGAGTCGCATCCCTGAATTAATAGTAAGGGATGACGGGAACGCCCGTGATAGCGATAATGAGCGCGGTGAATTAGGTTTACCGAAGCAAGGTGGTATCGCGGAAGCATAAGCCCTTTCGTCCCTGCATAATCTGTATGGGATGAAAGGGTTTTTTGATTGTATGGATATGAGAGGATTTGAGAATGAACACACCAAAACAAATGCCAAAGAATTTTGATTTTGCAGAATCGGAAAACAGGCTGTATGCGTGGTGGGAATCGCAAGGCTATTTTAAGCCAGAAGTTGCCCCAAAAGATGCCGAGTCATTCGTGATTAGTATGCCACCCCCCAATGTGACGGGTGCATTGCATATTGGTCATGCGTTATTTGTTTCCCTAGAAGATTTGATGACCCGCTATGAACGGATGCGTGGTAAAGCCGCATTATGGGTGCCAGGGACAGACCATGCAGGCATTGCGACACAGCTTCAAGTCGAAAAAATGTTGCGTGAAGAAGGGACAAGCCGTGAAGAGGTGGGGCGTGAAGAATTTTTGAGTCGCACCTGGGAATGGAAAGAAAAATATGGTGGCACTATCACCAGCCAATTGCGCCGCTTGGGGGCTAGTTGCGACTGGTCACGCGAGCGTTTTACGTTAGATGACGGTTTATCCAGCGCCGTGCAAGAGGTTTTTATTAAACTTTATGAGCAAGGGCTAATTTATCGGGGTCCGCGCTTGGTGAATTGGTCGCCAGGGTTACAAACAGCCGTCAGCGATTTGGAAGTAGAACGTGAAGAAGAAACAGTGAAATTATATTTCTTCAAATACCCAGTAGAAGGCGGGGAATTTATCCCGGTGGCAACCACCCGCCCCGAATCTATTCTTGGGGATACGGCGGTGGCGGTGCATCCAGAAGATGACCGTTATAAGCATCTCATCGGCAAAACGGCGTATGTCCCCATGCTTAACCGTCCCATCCCGGTGATTGGCGATGACTATGTAGACAGAGAATTTGGTACGGGGGCGCTCAAAATCACCCCTGCACACGATTTTAACGACTACGAAATCGCTCAAAAACATAATTTGCCCATGATTAGTGTTTTGACACGCAAAGCGACCATCAACGGCAATGGTGACAAATACGAGGGTTTAGACCGTTATGAGTGTCGCAAGCAATTATGGGCAGATATGGAAGCACAAGGACTCACTATCAAAGTGCAGGATTACACTACCATTGTTCCACGTAGCCAACGCGGTGGCGAGATTATTGAGCCGATGATTAGCACCCAATGGTTTGTGAAGATTCAGCCATTGGCAGAAAAAGCCCTAAACGCGGTGAAAACGGGTCAAATCAAAATTGTCCCAGACCATTTTGAGAAGGTGTATTATCATTGGTTAGAAAATATTGAAGATTGGTGTGTGAGCCGTCAATTGTGGTGGGGGCATCGTATTCCGGCATGGGTGCATGACGATGGTCGGATTCATGTGAGCAAAACCCCGCCAACAGGTGATGGTTGGACACCAGAAGAAGATGTGTTAGACACATGGTTTAGTAGTGGGTTGTGGCCCTTTAGCACATTGGGATGGCCAGAGAATACCCCCGATTTGGCGCGGTTTTATCCAACGGCTATCATGGAAACGGGGTATGATATCCTGTTTTTCTGGGTGGCACGGATGATTATGATGGGCTTATGGTTCACCGACCAGCCACCATTTCATACCGTGTATTTGCATGGGCTGGTGCGCGATAAATTGGGGCGCAAAATTAGTAAAACACTCGGTAATGTGATTGACCCCTTAGAATTGGTGGATAAACTGGGTGCAGACCCATTACGGTTTGCACTTGTGACCAGTGGCACGGCGGGGAGTGATGTGAATCTTGACCCCGAATGGGTGGAATATGGGCGTAATTTCCTCAATAAAGTGTGGCAGATGACCAATTTTGTCACGACCAATCTTGAGGGGGATATACCCGCAGGTGTGCCAGCGCCGTCTGAACTCGATTTGCCCTCGCGGTGGGTGATGAGCCGACTGAATAAACTCATCAAAAATGTGCAATATCTGTTTGATAACCATCAATATGGTGAAGCGGGACGGCAAATCCGTACATTCCTATGGGATGAAGTCGCCCCATGGTATTTGGAGATTAGCAAGCATCCCCTGTATAACGGCACAGATGCCGAAAAGATGATGGCTCGGCGGGTTTTGGTGTATGTGATGGATATGGGTTTGCGGTTGTTGCATCCATTTATGCCATTTGCCACAGAAGAAATGTGGTCGTATTTGCCACATACAGGTGAGGCGCTTATCCTTGCAAAGTGGGCAGAGGCAGATGAGCGTTATATTGACGAAGAAGCCGAATTGCAGATGGGTGTCCTGATGGATATGGTGCGCCAAATCCGTGATATTCGCAACAATCAGTATGATATTCCCCCCAGCAAGAAATTGGCGACACTGGTGGCTCCCGGACGGCATCGGGAAAATATTCATCAGTACGGGTATATTTTTGCGCGGTTGTGCAATGTTGACCAAATGACCCTTTTGGATGACTCTGCTTCTGCGCCAGAAGATGTGGCATCGGCGGTGGTCAGTGATGTGACTGTATATGTGCCATTGAAGGGGATGATAGATGTGGAGGCAGAGATTGAGCGTCTCACCAAAGATGGTGAAAAATTGACGGCTCAAATTGCCAAAACACAAGGCATGTTGAATAACGAGGGATTTGTGAGCCGAGCCAAACCCGAAGTGGTTGAAAAAGAACGCATCCGTTTGGCAGAATTGCAAGCCAGCCTAACCCAAATTGAGGAGCAACTTACTCGGTTAAGAGGATAGGCTATAGTGTTAAGGGTGAAGGAACACCTTCACCCTTGTGCATTGGGGTTTAACTGATTGGCGAAAATTATCCGTCCTGCTTCTTGGGCGGCTTTTTTTACTTCTGCATCGCCGTCTGTTGCATAGACATTTCGTAATGCTTCTAATGCGCCTGCATCATTCAATAAAATAAGTTCTTGAATAGATTGCAGACGGATTTCGGCTCGCTTATCTTTTAGGCGACCAATATGATATGCTAGCAATTTTTGATTGACCCCCACGATGTACTCCTTTGGATTCGTGAATATGCCAATACTTTCTCAATTATATTATACCCAAAAGCGCCTTTAATAGTCCAAAGAATAGGCGCAACTTCTTAGTAAAGTAAAGAATACCTCTGTACAAATTATGATTTTCTCAATAGGGCGTGTTATAATCAACCCAGAAGCACCATTTATACTACCATATCATCTGAGGAGTAAGCATCCCCATGCCTAAAGGCAGGGTTTTTGATAGCCTCAATGCTTACCAGTCTCAGCCAGCAATGGCACCGTTATGGGTGAATACATTTAGCCTGTTATACCTATATGAAAGGAGAGAGGGCGCTCCTTCCCATGCCTAAAGGTAGGGGTATCCGCGCCTGACATTTCGATGAACTTGGTCAAACATGCCGTTATTCTCGCTGTTGGGTCTTTATCGCATCGTAGCCAATTAACGTATAATCGCGCTCATTCTATGCTACCCGCATTAGGCAAGCCATTGGTCATCCGCATTATGGATAGGTTGTATCGGGTGGGGATTCGTCATTATACGGTGGTTGTGGGCGAAAATGAAGGCGCGGTGGTGAATTATCTCAATACGCAGTGGATGCCCGATGTCACTGTGAATTACATCCTAAAATTCCCGAATGACAGCTTTGTTAAGACGATTAAGACGATTGCCCAAAAAATTAATGAACCGTTTATTGTGTGTAGTTATAATAGCTTCACCCACACTCACTTTCCAGAGGGGTTGCTGAAGCATTACGAAGAAAACCCCGATGTATTGTTTTTTAGTGGGGCATCTAATACCCTATCACAAGCCCCACAGCATGTTTTTGCGGTGACAGAAGGCGATATCGTCAAAGAAATTGTCACGGCATCCACCCCAGAACGACGTGCCTTGACCCTGATTGACTTTTTTATCTGTGGTGCGCCCGTTGTAGATTACATCCTGGGGCTAACCGACCAGACGAATACCCATCAAGAGTCGCATCGGCAATTTATGGATATTGCCCAGCGTTATATTGCTAGTGGTGGAAAAGGGGTGATGGCAAAGGCAAACTGGGTGTTACAAGTAGAGGTAGACCGCGATTTGCTCACACTGAATAAACACCTATTGGATGAAGGTCAAGATGCCCATATTCTGAGCGAATTGCCCTATACGGTGAAGATCATTCATCCTGTGCGGATAGACCCTCAAGTGAATGTGGGGCAGGGTGCAAAAATCGGTCCGCATGTGTATTTGGAACGTGGGGCGAGTGTTGGTCATGAGGTGACGCTCAAGGATTGTATCATTTTGACCAAAGCCAATGTGCCATCGCAAAAGGTGTTGACAGGCACAATTTTGACCACTCGTGGACCACTCACCTAATCAGTCCCTTCATTCATCCTCCTAATAAGGCTATAATGGGCTGTTGATAAACGGATGTAAGAGGTGATAATTTGCCAGAATCTTATAAAACGTGTCCAATTTGCAAAACAGCCAATCCTGTCAATGCGTCTTTTTGTATGACGTGCGGCACGTCATTGGGGGCAGATGGCACAGATAAATTGCCCACAGTGGCAAAGCGCGACTATGAATATCAATATGGCGAAACCGACCTAATGGAGACCGCATTGCATCCCGTTGGGAAGCGGTATCTGTTGGGTGCATTTGTATTTTTGGTGGCAATGATGATTTTAGGTGTGATGATTATCATTGCGCCGAGTCTTTTGCAAAATGCTCAACAAGCAATTACTAATTTAACTGGTGTTCAAAGCCCCACACCAACGGTTACATTTGTGCGTCCAACGGTCACAGTTGGTCCACCAACACGTACCCCCACCGAGACGGTTATTCCTAGCAATACACCAGAACCAACTCCCACCCGTGAGCCATGTCGTCAGGCGGTACAGGCGGGTGATGTGTTATGGGATGTGGTGGTACGATGTGGTCATTTTAGTGATGCGGTATTTGCACAGGTGATTGAAATCAACAACCTACGTGACGCAGGGACAATTTTTTCTGGGCAGGTATTAGAAATCCCGTGGCCCACACCCACATTAGACCCCAGTATTCCCACTATTGAGCCAGAAGCCAATGCAGAGACACAAAATGTCTCCTTTGACCCACTTTTTTTTCCGACACCCACGCTTCAACAGGGAATTCAATTTCATCAGGTGATGCCTAATGAAAATATTATTAGCATCGCGTTGTTCTATCGGGCAACTGTGGAAATTTTATCGCAGTTAAATCCAGAAGTGACTTTTTCGCAATGCGATTTTAATTTGGATTTGGGTGGGGAACGGTGTAATGTGATGGTTTTTCAGGGACAGTTTATTCGTGTGCCAGCGCCAACACCCACGCCGACTCTTTCGGCAACACCATCGGGTAGCGAAACGCCAACCCCAACCCCAACGGCTACCTTTAATGCCCCTGTGCCACAAAGCCCCAGCAATCGGGCGTTATTTCGGCGTAATGACCTAATTACTTTGCGATGGAGTCCGACAGGGACACTTGGGGCGGATGAAACATATAGGGTAAGCGTCAAGAATCTCACCGCCAATATAACCTATAGTGATTATACCGTAGAGACGGTTTTTGTTATTCCAACCGATTGGCAAGGCACAAATGACACCCTTATCCGTCATGAATATGAATGGATAATTAGTGTGGTTAAAGTGGATGATGTCAATCGGGTGGGCTATAGCACGGCACCACTTATTTTTGTTTGGGAAACAACGACTCCAAACTAACGGATGAAGAATATGCTTAAATCAAAACCATTCATAACGATATTGTTCACATTGCTTGCCGTTTTTTTGGGGGCATGTGGTGCGACTGATAATACAACCCCCACCGCGCCTGCTGTGGTGCAAGAACCCATTAACCCATTGCCACAGGTCACCTTAACGGCAACCCTCACTGTGACGGCAACCCCTACAGTTGTACTATCGCCCCAGCCGACCTCTACAGAACCGTCTGTCATACCAACCAAGACCGAAACAGCTCTGCCAACCGAAACACCTATTCCAACGGCGACAGAAGGTCCTTGGCTCTATACGATTCGGGCAAACGATACGTTGATTAGCATTATTCAGCAAGACCCGTTTAACTATCGGACTACCGATGTCATCCGCGAGATTGTTCGTATCAATGACAATGTAATTAATGCCGATATTTTGCCACCTGCTGGGCAGACGATATTAATACCACGTCCGACCATTACACCGACACCCCAAAATGATATTGGTGTCACAGTCAATAATACCTCTGCCACCATGCCCCCCATGCGCCCCAATGTTAACCTTGCCCCATGGGAGATTGTTGGACAGTATACGATTCAAGAAGGGGATACATTGGTGAGCATCGCTGAGTTATTTTCTATATCATTAGGGCAAATTAGCCAGTTAAATGCCGATATTAGTTTTCTTGGATGTAATTTTGATTTGCCCGGTGGGGGACCCAGTTGTAACCCACTCATACGGGAAGGTCAGGCGATTAATGTGCTTGTCCCAACACCAACCATGACCCTCACACCAACACCATCAGGGCTTGAAACACCAACTATGACCCCCACCTTCGATGCGCCGATGATGGTATCGCCACCCAATGGCGGGTTTGTAGCCGGACTTGTAACATTACAATGGGTAAGTGTTGGGGTATTGCGCCCAGATGAAGCCTATTTGGTGCAGGTGGTAGATAATACTAGTGGTACAACATGGACAGCCACCACCAGACAGACCACATTGCGCCTGCCAGAAGAACTTGTCCCCAATGATGGGCAATCGCACCTTATCACATGGACGATTTCTGTGGCGCAAACAAATACAGATAATAACAGTTATAATCTTGTTGGTGTGACGGGGGAAGCCCGTAGCTTTACATGGCAAAGCCGTTAAACGACAGGCATGAGGTACAGCGCAATTATGTGCCTTATGCCTGTTTTGGGGGTTATTTTCCGACCAAGACGACAATAGACCGTTCTCCCACCCAAATTTGTTCTTGGGGGGTAATTGGCAATTCTAAACCCGGTGGATGAATGATGTTTTGTGCGCCAGGGCTGGTATTGATGAATACATGCCAATTTTTATTGGCGGGCAATTGTGGCAATTGAAAGATATGGCTTTCCCAGTGCATGTTAAACGCCATATAAATGGTGTCGTCTGGAGGATGTCCATTGACGGTAGCATGTGCGCCATCGAGCATAAAAGCCAGTGTGAGGACATATTCTGCCCAATCGGGTTGCCATGCGCGAGTGCCATGAAATGAAATATCGGGATAGCCACTGCCCACAACGTCATGATGCGTAAAGTGATTTGCACTTCTCAAAACAGGGTGCTGATGACGAAATTGGATACAATATTTGCAAAATGTGAATATATCTTCGTTTTTCTTGAGCAAAGACCAATCGAGCCAATTTAATTCGTTATCGTGACAGTAGGTGTTATTATTGCCTCGTTGGGTGCGCCCCATTTCATCACCCATGAGCAACATCGGTACACCTCTGCTCATCATGAGGGTGGCTATGGCATTTTTGACAAGCCTACGACGCAATTCGTTCACGGCTTCATCATCGGTCTCGCCTTCAATTCCACAATTCCAGCTATAGTTATCATTTGCGCCATCGCGGTTTTCTTCGCCATTTTCCTCATTGTGTTTATCGTTATACGCATAGAGGTCATAGAGGGTAAATCCATCATGGGCGGTGATAAAATTAACCGATGCAGAGGCACCGCGACCTGAATATAAATCTGGTGAACCTTGCATACGCTCTGATATATCCCATGCCAAGCCTTTATCACCTTTTAGGAATTGACGTACATTATCTCTGTATTTGCCGTTCCACTCTGCCCAACGTCCATAAGCGGGAAAACTCCCCACCTGATACATCCCACCTGCATCCCACGCTTCTGCGATGAGTTTGCAATTGGCGAGAATGGGGTCGTATGCCAGCATTTCGAGTAGGGGAGGGTTGGCGAGTGGTCTGCCGAGTTGGTCACGTCCTAAAATGGATGCGAGGTCAAAGCGGAATCCGTCTATATGATATTCTGCCGCCCAATAACGCAATGAATCCACTACCATATTTCGCACAACAGGATTGTTGCAATTCATGGTGTTGCCTGTCCCACTAAAATTGAGATAGCGCCCATCTGGGTCGAGCATATAATAGGTTTTATTGTCTATGCCCCTAAAAGAGACCACAGGACCTTTTTCGTTGCCTTCTGCGGTGTGGTTATAGACCACATCAAGGATGACTTCTATGCCATTACGATGCAGTTCTCTGACCAGTGTCTTAAATTCATCGCAGTGCATCCCAAATATCCCTGTGGCGGCATACCCCGCTTTGGGCGCAAAAAAGCCGATGGTGCTATAGCCCCAATAGTTGACGAGACGTTCTTTGGTGATGGGGTTGCGGCGGACATATTCGAGTTCGTCAAATTCAAAAATAGGTAATAGTTCAATACAATTAATGCCGAGTTCTTTGAAATAAGGGATTTTTTCGCGGATGGCGGTATATGTCCCGCCGTGTTTGGTGTTGGATGATGGATGCTTTGTAAATCCTCTGACGTGCATTTCGTAGATGACCAAATCTTCCATTGGGATATGAGGAGGACGGTCATCGCCCCAATCATAATCTTCTGGGACGATTTGGGCGCGATGTTGATAGTCAAATTCGGGGTTGGTCACTTCGCCCCAACGGTCTCTGCCACCAATAGATTTGGCATAGGGGTCGCTGAGGACGTTTTCGATATGAAACCGATGACCCATGTGAGGGGCGTTTATTCCATCCATGCGGAATCCATATTCGATGCGCTCATAATCGAGGTCAAAGACGACCATCGTAAAAACATGACCAATTTGAAATTCTTGTGGGAAGGGGATTTCTACAAACGGGGATTTTTCGTTTTTATAATATAAGACGAGCGTGCAGGCTTTGGCAAAGCGCGAAAATATAGAAAAATTTACCCCATGTGGGGTGACTGTTGTGCCAAAAGGGAGTGGTTGCCCAATTCTAAGCCGATAGCCTTCATAAACGTGAGTCGGTTGGTTATCTATGCGCGTATTTCGCATGGTTTATATGCCTTATCATCAAGCGGGGCAACCATTTCGCCCCTGCTTAATGATACCACCATTTTTTGGCATCAGGTAAGTGTTTTGAGTGCTTCTGTACGGGTCTCGGCTGTGACAAAAAAGTCTAGGAAGCCTGTGATAGACATCACATCCGCAACTTCTTCGCGCAGTCCCATGAGGACAATATTGCCCACTTGACCGCCCAATTGCCGTGAGAGCAACAACAAAAAGCGTAACCCTGCACTCGACATATATTTCACATTAGTCATGTCCAACAACACCTTACTATTGGGTGGTGTTGCCGATAAAACTTGGTCTTGAATCTTCGCGGTGGCGTTTGCGTTGAGGTCGCCATTTAGCTCGATGATGGTAACGTTTCCATTTTTTTCGATGTTAATATCCATATTGTTTAGCAATGCCACCGTTCTAATGAAGGACATCATATCTATCATTTTATTAAATCCAGACAATTATCAAAGAGGTAAAATAATTTCTCTTATCATGCTTATAAAATTACCTTAAAGATAGCACTTTTGTGAATTTTTGCCTATGGTCTTGGGCAAATTGCTAGGACTTTTCATATTTTTTTAATCTATTTGTGGCGAATAGAGCGAATAATGTATAAGAAAGGTTTTATTATCCATCGAATAAGCAGCACAATCACACCCAATAGCCGTGCCAGTGATTCTGGTGGTGGTGGCGATAAAATGGCGGTGTTGGGTAGATGATAGGCTTGTAACACCCGATTTGCAGAGGCAATTCCGGTCACAGTGGCGCGTTCCATCCATAGAGAAGGTGTATCATAGCCAATCCAATCGCCCGCCATGAATAAATTTTGCCATGCGGTATCTACCCACAGGCTATCTTTTGTGGGGATGCGAAATTGGGTGTGATTTTTGCTATTTCGGCGGACTGCTCCATGCACAAAATGTCCGCGTAATTCTGGAAAAGCGCGTTGCACCTCATCTACTGCCAAAATGAGCAAGTGTCGGTCATCCTGATTCATCAGCGATTCTTCCCCATAGAGATGCACCTCAATGGCACTCCCACCGATGGTTGCCCACGCATCAAATTCAGTATAGAGCCGATGTAGCCAGAAAAAATTGTCTATGACGCTATCCCCTGTGAACATACCACTGCTTGCACCGCCTGTTGGGGCAATATCAAACCAAATGCGAATGACGACATTGCGTAATGCCGATGGAAAGCGGATATGCTCGGCAATTGGGGCAGTTGTTGGGCTATCCATCAGGATGCGTTGGGCGGATGGGGCATTGGTGGCGATAATCACATGCTCTGCATAGATGGTGCGTGTGATGCGATTTGGTGCGTCATGTAGGGTAATCTGCCATCTTCCATTGATATATTGTAGGCAAGAAGCGGTTGCACCACGCCATATTTTGCCATCGTGCGATTCGATAAAATTGACCAGTGGGGTGATAAGGCTTGTGCCTGCGTTGGATGGAAAAAATGCCATTTTCCACGAATCACGTCGTAAGACGGTATAAAAGCGCAAGGCGGCAATAAAACTCGCCACTGAGATGCTATTAGGCGGGGCGGCGAGGAGATTTGCGCCTAATCCTGTAAATGTGGCACGTAGATTGGGTGTCCACCCACGAAAAAATTCACGCATGGGCAATCCATCGAGTGCTGATTGTTCTTTGAGGGGGTCAAACCCGATTGCCCAGCCAATGCTGAATAAAAATCCGGGTAGCGACAAAAAATCGAGAGGGGTAATTCCCCCCCAAAAGCGTGGACGTAACAATAGTTGTAGATAGTGAAATGGGGCGGGTATCCAACGGGAACGGATAGCATTGCCCGCTTCAATTTTGCGAATATCACGTCGCCAACGATTGACCCATTCTTCACCATCTGACGGATTGAGCTGGGTGGGGGTAAAATCGGCAATGAGACGGCGCAAATTGACATATCCGCCCCAAACGGCATGAACACCATGTTCTGGCGGAAAACGCCATTCTTGCACATCGTAGATGATTATATCGTCATCTCCACCTGCCAAACGCCCACCCGTCCAATAGGCATCGGCATCTAATACCAATGGTGTGATACCTGCATTGGCAAGCGTAGTAGCGGCGGTTAGTCCTGCTAATCCACCGCCGATAATGACGACTGGGTAAGTGCTATCTGGTGTTGTCATTGGTATCAAACAAAATAGGGCAGGGGCAAATTTGCCCCGTGCCTTATTCTGTCTCGCAATAGGGTTCTACGCGGAATTGGTCGCGTTCACCACAAGTTAGCTCGCGCAGATAACGATTCTCACGCGCCCAAGTGAGCATGGCTTGTGGCTCTAGCCCCACACGCCAAATACGGAGTGTTTTATCTTGACCACTGGAGACGGCGAAGTCGCTATTAGGGATAAATGCCACCTGAGATACCCAGTCACTATGCTCATCATAGCGAAATAATTCTGCGCCACTGGCAATATCCCATAGGCGGACGGTGGTATCTGCCCCCCCAGATAGTAGTAATGTGCCTGTCTCGTTGAAGGCGACTGTTTGAATGAAATTCACATGCCCAATCAATTTACGTTGTTCCAAACCCGTGTTGGCATTCCACAGGCGTATTGTGGAATCCCATCCCGCAGTGGCAACTAGGTTTCCATCTGGGCTAAAAGCGATTTCGTTGACGCGGTTGTTATGTCCAACAAAATCACGGATTTTTTCGCCTGTGGTAATATTCCACAATCTGACCACACCTCGATTATCACCCGCCAAAATGGTGTTATTAGACGGATGGAAGTCAAGCCCAACCACTTCACTTTCATAATCCCCAATTTGACGATTCATATCACCTGTTTGAATATTCCAGATAGTGATTGTGCCGTTGCCATTGGCAGAGGCTAAGAGGGTGTCATCTGCATTAAAGGCAAGATTGAGGACTTTGATACCCGTCATCTCGCTGATACGGCGGATTTCTTCGCCTGTTTGGGCGTGCCACAAGACAATTGTGCCGTTCCAATCGGCGCTGGCGATAATCTGTCCGTCATGGCTATAGGCAAGCCCTTCAACCGTGCTGGTGTGTTGGTCTGTACTTTGCCAGATTAATTCTGATGTGTTGCGGTTATAGACGCGTACCGTGGTATCTACGGCATTGGTGGCATTGAGAGGTCCTGTGCTGGTGGCGATAAACTCGCCAGAGGGGTCTACTGCAACCGCCCATGCCCAATCACCAAACCCGCTAATGGTATTTATTTGGGCGCGACTTTGCAAATCTATCAGCCATACACTGGTATCGGTAGAATTGTCTCTGGCACGCTCGATTTCGTTGCCACCCAAATTGCCACTGGCGACAAGGGTATATTGCCCGTCTGGGCTGATGCTCACACGCAATAGACGGTCATCAAAATTGGTATAACGGGCAATTTCGACGGCTGTATTAAAATCCCACACGCGCAAGGTGCTATCCCATGAGGTGGAATAGAGATATTTGCCATCGGGCGAGAAGGTAATGCCCGTGACGATGTTGGCATGACCAAAGAAACGGCGGACTTCTTCACCTGTCTGAATATCCCAAACGGTGAGTTTGCCACTTTGTGCGCTATCCCAAGACCCTGCCACCACATATCGGCTGTCTGGACTGATAGCGACAGCACGAACAAAGCCACTATTGAGTTGTAATATGTGTAGATTTTCGCCTGTGGCAACATCCCACACACGGACGGTACGGTCTACCACATCGGCGTTGGTTGTGCCGATGGTTTCATCGCCAGAACTCGAAACGGCATAGTTGCCATCTTTGCTAAAACCGACATCCAAAACGATGCCTGTATGTCCCTCAAACACACGAATTTCATCACCAGAAGAGACATCCCAGAGGCGCAAGGTGTGGTCTAAACTGCCTGTGATAAGTTGCGTTCCATCTGCGCTAAATGCGAGGCTTGTTACCACATCGGTATGCCCCTCAAAACGGCGAATTTCTTCACCTTCTAGCGAGAACAAAATAGCCACATTGAGGGTAGTGGCGACTGCGAATTGCTGTTCGGTAGGGTGGTAGGCGATGGTCGTGATAATGGATTCATCCAGCATAATTTCGCGCACAAATTGATGTGTTTCGTTATCCCAAATGCGGATAGTGCCATCTGCCCCACCAGAAAGGGCATAGCGCCCATCGTTGCTAAAGGTTGTCGTGAGGACTGCCTCTGCATGACCTTGATACCGTGATTTGACCCCTGTCCCCAAAATTGCAGTGGCGAGGATACGTTTCACCTCAATTGGGGCAGGTTCATAAAGCGATTCGGCAGAAGTGGCAAGGGCAATGCTCAGAGTGGAGTCGCCATTGACCAATTCGTTGCGGGCATTGGCGGCAAGTGCTAATGCTTGTGCTTCGGAGGCATTTTGTTCTGCTAAGTCGCGGGCATTCTGTGCTTCTACCGCATTTTGCTCGGCATCATTGCGAGAGGCTTGTGCCTCTTGGCTTTGTGAGAAGGCAAAAATGGCGAGTCCGATACCCAACAATGCGGCAATGGTCATAAACATGACAAGGGCGCGGAGACGTTGCTCAGACCGTTTTTCTAGCAATTCCTCGCGTGCCTGACGCTGACGCTCGGCGGTGAGCAGGCGCTCACGCTCGGCAATGCTGGCGCGGACATATTCGGCTTCTTCGGCATTCATTTGCAAATCGGCGGTGGCTCGCCATGACTCAATTTGTTCTAGGCGTAACCCGCGCAACAAGAAACTAGGGTCTTTGCGAGAATTTTGCCAATCTTCTACGGAGGCAGTGAGACGGCGTTGGGTACGCAAATCTTCACGGCTGGTACTGAGCCATTCGCGCAAGCGCCCCCATTGTCGGATGAGCGCCTCATGCGCCACCTCAACAGTGGAACTGCGGGTTTGTGGGTCGTGGTCAAAGGTTAACAGCCGATAGCGCCCGAAGGCTTCGATACTGAGTTCCATCTCTTCGCGGTTATTGCCAATGGATAGTAATTCAGATTGCAAAACACGCCTGCGGGTGTCTTCTGTGCCTTCACCGAGTGTTATAAGGCGCAGGAAGAGTTGTTTGGCAAATTTTTGACCATCATCGCCCAACCCTTCGTATAATTCTTCGGCACGGCGGGCAAGTGCGCCCATTGTCCCGCCGATTTCGTTATAGGCAGACAAGGTGAGCATGATGCCGTTGCGACGCTCAAAGAGTTCTGTGAGGGCATATTGGAGTAGGGGAAGCGCACCTGGTTGTTGATTGACATCTGCCACGATGGTCGTCACTAAGCCATCCTCTAGCACCAAATTGGCACGTTTGGCGGGGGCGCTGATGGCACGTTCTAGCTCCTCTGTATTGAGGGGCAAAATAATTTCTGTACGCTGGCGCATCAGTTCGCCAAAACGATTATAGTTCAGGGGCTTATCATAAAAATCGGCGCGTAGAGTGATAATCACGCGCAGGCGACTGCGTGGTTCGGTGATGGCGGCGATGATACTATCCATAAAATGGGTGCGCTTGTGTTCTTCATCCACCAATGTGAAAAGCTCTTCAAACTGGTCTATAAAGAGCAATAATTCGGTATCATCTTCTGGCAATACCCGTTTGAGCGCCCGCACCAAACCACGCTCATCTTGCATCAGTTGATTGAGCAGGCTTTCTGGCGGATTTACTGCAATACGGAGTAGTGCGGCTTCGAGTTCTTCCATCGGGTCTAAACCCGGTAGCATTTCGATGATGAACCAATCTTTAGATTTTGGGATGGCATTATCGCGTAAGGCCGGTAACACACCCGCTTTGACCACACTGGATTTTCCGCTACCACTGGGTCCGACGACTGCCAAAAAGCGACTATTTGCCCCTTCTTCTAGCAAGCGGTTGATAACATTAAGGGTAAACCCCTCGCGCCCAAAGAAATCACTGGCATCGTATTGTTGAAAGGCACGCAAGCCTTTATACGGGTTTTCTGGGTCTGGTGCAGTTACGCTAGAACTGGTGAGGATGAGCGTGCCAGAAGGCGTTTCGACCTCTTTAATGGCATGGCGGAATCCGCGTGCAAAGTCGAGGATATTTTCATAGCGGTCTGCTGGGTCTTTGGCGGTTGCTCGTGATAGTACCAGATTGAGTTCTGTGGGCAACCCCTCCACTTGGGTGTTGATGTCTGGTAATTGCTCACTGAGATGTTTATACATTAGGGTGGCGGGGGAAGTCGCTTCGTAGGGGCGTTTGCCCGTGAGCATTTCGTATAACACAATACCCATCGCATAAATATCGCTTTGGGCGGTTACACTTTCACCTTTAATTTGTTCTGGCGATAGATAAGCTGGTGAGCCGAGTATAGCGTTATTTTGGGTGATGGCTTGGTTATCGGCTAAATCTTTGGCGATACCAAAATCGGATAGATAGGCATTGCCTTCTGTATCCAACAAAATATTCTCTGGTTTGAGGTCTCGATGGACAACCCCTTGTCGGTGGGCAACGGTGAGTGCCTCACTAATTTGTGAGAGCATTTTGCTAATATTGGCGAGGTCTAATGCCCCTTTTTCTTTGATGAGGTCTTGAATACTGCCACCCCGCAAAAAACGCATGACCAAATATGCCCCGCTTGGCTCACGCCAATAGTCGTATAGGGGTACGATATGGGGATGCTCTAAGCGGGCAATAAGCTGGGCTTCTACCTCAAACCGCCGAATAAAATCGGGTTTGTTGGCATATTCGGGCAAAATAATTTTAATAGCGACTTCGCGCCCAATTAATTTTTGATAGGCACGATACACGACTCCAAATCCGCCAATGCCAATACGTTCTTGTAATTCATACGTCTTGATAACACGTCCGCTTAGGTCTTCCATAATCCGCCCAACTGTATAATAAGCGCGTTAAAAAATGGTTACTGCGCTTATTATAACCAATGACCATCAAAAACTGCGATAGGTATCTTCTGTATCTTCTGTATTATCGTCACTTGGGCGGAAACGTGTCCGTAATTCATGGATAGATAACCCACCTACTAGCACCATCAAACGCCGACCTGCCAGCGATACGGTTTCCCATGTGAGCGCCCGCAAACTGCAAAAGGTGAGGGCGATATAATATTCTGACCATTGATTTTCATTGGCAAGGCATTTGCGTACAATGTCGCGCAATGACCGCAAAACGGCAATGTGTGAGTTTAATGGTTCTGGAATGTCGGCGGGGATTTCGCCCCCATTGAGTTTTTGTAGGTAGCCAATCACACGGCGGGCATCATTCCAAGATTCACCCGCATACGGCATGATATAGTCGTTGAGCAGGCTAATTTCGAGTGTTGCCCAATCAAAAATGGTATGTCCCTCACGAGTATGGGCAAAATCTATCAGAAAAGCACTTTCTTTTGGACCAATCATGATATTACCCGGATGCAAATCGCCGTGAATGGTGGCACTTGTGCCATTGACGAAACTATCGAGTAAGCCTTCATACATCAAAATTGGGTTGGGGACTTTTTCTAATCCATCTACATTAACCGGAATTTTTTCGTTGTGTGCATCAAAATCGGGTATTAGGGCGCGGACAGCATTCATGAGTTGTTGTCCGCGAGTTTGCCAAACGGTGCCGATGATATTTTCGACCACTTCACCGCGATAGTAAGTATCAGTATTAAAATCTATGCCCCGAATTTCGATTTTATAGGCGCTGGCAGAGTCTGTGCCTTGTCCCACTGCCAGTTGGATGGCGTGACGCTCTGCATACACCTTTTGGACGACAAAATTTTCGACTGCGACCATATCGCCAAAATCCAAACGGTTGAGTTTGGCGCGTTTGACGGGCATCCGCAACACATAGGCATTGGGTGGAAGGGGTTTGTCTTTGACGAGTTCTAGGGTAAGGATGGGTGGCAATAGCCAGTCGTATTCACGCCATACCTGAAAACGAAATTCACGATTTTGTGACCACCACATGCGTCCAAAAGTAGGGAAAAATGTTTCTTTGAGCCATTGCGATAATTTGCCAGCTTCCCATTCATTGAGGATAGCACGCAAATCACGCGGTGGTTGGTTATCTTGGGTAATGAGCGTGTATTTGATACCTGCAAGGTCGGATGAATCGGGCGCAGTAGGCTTGTCCTCAATGCGTGCCGTCATGGGCGGGAGTTTTGCCTTGACATGCGACTCATAGCGTTGTGCTTCGTCTAAAATGGAATCTACCTGATGGATTTTGACAGCGACAGTGGCATCTTCTTGTTGGTCTGGGCGGATGGGTGTGACCACCAAGAGGGTGGCTTGGCTATAGCCCCCTGTGAGCCGATGCTCTACCCGAATTTGGGGATAATCGGCAAACATGCGCCGTAGCACAAAAAGTTGGTCTTTGTTGAGCATTTCATCCCGATTAAAACCTGTCCCAAAATCTACTTTGACGTAGGTTTGTTGGGTTTCGCTATTGATAGTGTAATTTTGTGCCATGTTGCGTAAGACATCAAAATCGGTGATGCCAAGCGCATAAATGACTCGTAGGGGAACACTATCGCGCTCATCGAGCATGGCGACCAATAAATCGCGCTCATAGACTTCATCGCGTCCTGCTTCCAATGCGATGTCATAGGCGATATTTTCTAGCACTTTAACACGGGGGGTATTGGGGATGCCCGCCCACAGGCGTTGTTTGCTCCCTTTGCCCATTTTGCGCCGAATGGCATCTATGACATATTCTGGGGCTAACCCATATTCTTGCATGAGTTTTGCGGTCAAACTTCCTCGAATTTCGAGTAGGGCGATGAATAGATGCTCTACGCCAACAAAAAAATGACGCATTCTAAATGCTTCTTGTCTTGCACCAATAAGGATGTCTCTGTAGGGAATATTTGGCATGTTTTACTCGATTACTTGAATTCGCAACCATGTGCGACCCACGCGAAATAACTGTTCTTCTTCTATCCCAATTGTGCCTTTGATGGGTTGGTCATCAAAAAAATTGGTGGCATTTTCAATAAATGTGCCATTGGTGCTATCGCAATCTTCAAGCCACCAACGATTATTTTTCCAGATGATATTGGCATGGAGGCGCGATACATAGGTATCGTTGCGGAGGCACAAATCGTTTTCCTCTTTGCGTCCAATGCTAATTTGCCATATCTCACCTCGTTGTTGACCATCACCTTGTGATGGGTCATAGGTGAGGGTCGCCCCATCTTCAAACCCGCTCATTATCATCACATTGAGTTTCATATTGGATTGGTTACTCCATTCTCTGTTCTTTCATCAGTATATCTCATTTTAAGAAATTTGTGGGAAATGATTGATTTATTTTTTGTTTTATGTTATTGTTTAAAATGTAAAACTCTTATCCAGAGCGGTGGAGGGAAACGGCCCTATGAAACCGCGGCAACCACTCCTTGTAACAAAGGGGGGCAGGTGCCAACTCCGACGGCGGAAATTCTGCTGACAGATGAGAGCGTATCGTGAACCTTCTATTTGTATATAGAGGTCACACGGCGCTAAGTCTCTTTAGGATAAAAGAGACTTTTTGTTTGCAGAGTACACCCTTGCCGAATTTTGGATGAGTTTATCTAAAATTCGGCGTTGTGTTTATATAGGCAAAGTTGAGAAAAGGATTTTCAACACAATGGGTACTCTTCATGAAATTGCAACACCAATCACAGACACTGATGAAGTCGAACAAGTTGAGCCGCGATGTGCTAACGGGCATAGTACCCGCGCAGTGCATGGTGGGGTAAAACGCGAAAAAGCCTATCATTCTCTGCATACACCAATTGTTCAAACTGCAACCTACACCTTCTCCGACACTCAAGACCTCATTGATTTTATGGAACGCAAAACATGGGGCGATGGCGACCATCGTGAAGAATATGGACGCTATGGCAATCCAACGGTAGCGGCGGTTGAGTCGCGCCTTGCCGCCCTCGATGGCGCAGAAGACGCGGTGCTATATTCCTCTGGGATGAACGCAGTCACCTCGATTTTGCTGGCGGTATTGCCCGCGGGGGCGCACATTGTCATGACCAGCGATTGCTATCGGCGGACACGTCAATTTTGCCAGACATTTCTTAAGCGATTTGGCATTGAGACAAGTGTCGTCCCCAATGGCGATTATGAAGCTATAGAAGCGGCAATTATCCCCAAAAAGACCCGTTTTATCATCTCTGAAAGCCCCACAAACCCGTATTTGCGGATTGCCGACCTAGAACGGATTGCAACTTTGGGGCGTGAGCATCGGGTGATGACCCTCATTGACAGCACATTTGCCACGCCGATTAACCAACGCCCAATCGAATGGGGCATAGACTTTGTGGTGCATAGTGCCACTAAATATCTTTCTGGACACAATGACCTTTTGGCAGGTGTAATTACGGGACGTAAAGACCGCATCAAGGCTTTGCGCGATGCCAGAGGGGTGCTTGGTGGGGTGGTAGACCCACAAAATGCCTTCTTGTTGGATAGAGGCATCAAGACGCTTGGTGTGCGTGTGCGCCAACAAAATGCCAATGCGATGGCTGTGGCACGCTTTTTGGAAGCCCATCCCAAAATTCAACGGGTATGGTATCCGGGTTTAGAATCGCACCCAGACCATGCGATTGCCATTGCACAGATGGAAGGATTTGGTGGGGTGGTTAGTTTTGAGGTAGATGGTGATTTACGACGCACAGGTGATTTTATAGATGCTATGCAAATTCCCTATATTGCCGCCAGTTTGGGTGGGGTGGAGAGCCTCATCGAACAACCTGCGTTGATGAGCTATTACGAAAAAACCAGCGAAGAACGCCTTGCATTGGGTATTAAAGATAATCTGGTGCGCTTTGCACTTGGTATCGAAGAAACTGATGATTTGTTAGCCGATTTAGAACAAGCATTGGCAGTTATCTGAAAAAATCAACAGAGAGGCTAAACGATAGCCTCTCTGTTACCACCCAATCCCTATTTTTTCTCAATATCACGGTCAAAGCGATTGTCTGTGTGCGATTCAAAATAGTATTTGTAAAATTCTGTGCGTGTCATGCCAGAACGGTCACGGAGAGCATAGAGTTCTTTTCGGGAATCCGTTTTTTCGGTGGGGATGAATGTACTACGACCTGCTGTACCCTCAATGCCACTCATTGCATCTTCAATTTGGGGGATATGCCACCAAAAAATAGGGCTTGGGAGTTCACCCAACGCAAAAAAGCCGATGTCTATGACTTCTTCGGCTTGGGGTTTCATCTCCCCGTTGATGATTTCCCCCATAAATAATGCCCCATGAATATCATTTCCAGCGCTCAAACGGGAATATACCCCTACAAGGCGCATGATGGTGACTTCATAGCCGGTTTCTTCTCTTGCCTCACGGATGGCGGTTTGTGCCAATGATTCTCCGGGTTCTGAATGTCCACCCGGTAAGCACCACACCTCAAAATCCTCGCGTTTGGTGAGTAGAATTTTGTTGTTTTGGATGATGGCGATATTTGCCCCTGTGAGAATCATACCGCTAAGACCTCTTGTGCCTCACGATTGAGGATAGCGGCAATTTCATCACTATTGGCATTTGCCTGATGAATTTGATTAGGATACTTAGCGCGAATATCTGCCAATTGGTCACGATGATAATTGATGGTCGCATCGGGGTCTTTGAGGACATGCCCCGTTAATACACCGACAACGGTCTCATGTGGTTGGATAATCCCCATATCCACAAGTTTTTTCGCACCTGCGAGTGAACAAGCAGAGGCGGGTTCACAACCGATACCTGCGCGGTCAATGAGAGCTTTGGCATCCATAATTTCTTGGTCTGTGACCATTTCCACCACGCCATTCGTCCATTTGAGTGAGCGCACCGCTTTAGGATAATTCACAGGATTGCCGATTTTGATGGCGCTGGCGATGGTATTGGCTTTTATTGGTATGAGTGCATCAAATCCGCGTTGATAACTGGCATATAACGGATTTGCGCCACTGGCTTGGATGACGGCGATACGGGGCATTTTGGTGATGAGTCCTAATTGGTGCATTTCGTATAATGCCTTGCCAAAAGCGGACGTATTGCCCAAATTGCCGCCCGGAACGACTATCCAATCTGGGGTTTGCCAATTGAGTTGATGGATAATTTCGATGATGATGCTTTTTTGCCCCTCTAAACGGAAGGGGTTAATCGAATTGAGGGCATAAATCCCCAAACGGATAGAGACTTCGCGCACGAGTTCTAAATTTTTGTCGAAATCGGCATCTACTTGAATACAAGTTGCGCCATAGGCAACGGCTTGGGATAATTTGCCGATGGCAATATTTTTATTCTCAAAAAAGACCACACCTTCCATATCGGCAGAGGCGGCATAAGACGCGAGGGCGGCGGATGTATTGCCTGTGCTGGCGCATGATACGCGCTTCATCCCTAATACACGCGCATGAGTGACCCCGCCTGTCATGCCTCTATCCTTAAATGATCCTGTGGGATTTTCGCCCTCATGTTTGAGATAAAGTGTGTCTAATCCCGCCCATGAAGCTAATTTTGGCACATGATAGAGGTTGGTGTTGCCCTCTGGCTTGCTGACGATATTTGCATTATCCACATCGGGATAAATGAGTTCTTTATAACGCCATACACCGCTATTATAAGGGGCTTGGAATGTACCAATGCGCGAATCGAATAACTCACGGGAGACGATTCCGCGCAAATATGTTATATCATGTTGGACATCCAACAAGCCACCACAGGCGGGGCAGGCATAAATAACCGAATTGAGGGGGTATTCTTTCTGGCAATCCATACATTGCAGTTTGCTAGACATTGGTGTAACCTCTTGGTTGTTTTATTAGAATGTGATTAAGGATAACAGTTTTGGCGATAAATTCTAGCGCAAACACCTATCAAAAAGTACAAGCCTTTGCCCCTGCAACAATGGCAAATATGGGCATTGGGTTTGATATTTTGGGATTAGCCTTTCAATCGTTGGGGGATGTTGTTGAAGCTACCCATTATGATAAGCCAGAAGTGGTTATTGTGGATATAGAAGGGGATAACGGTTTATTGCCCCGCGATGCCCATAAAAACACCGCATCAGTCGCAATTATGGCATATCTCAAACAACTCAATCGGACCGATGGCATTGCGATTACCATCAAAAAAGGATTGCCACTTGCTAGTGGATTGGGTAGTAGCGCCTCTAGTGCGGTGGCGGGTGTAGTAGCGGTCAACGCTTTGCTAGGCTACCCCATGGCCAAAGCGGAATTGCTCCCCGCTTGCATGGAAGGGGAGGCGTTGGTGAGTGGGTATCATGCCGATAATATTGCGCCATGCTTGTTGGGAGGGATGTTATTGGTGGACGGATTAACCGCCGATAGTGTGGTGCAATTGCCGATTATAGCCAATATGCACTTTGCCTTGGTTACACCGAATGTCGCTGTATTAACATCAGAAGCGCGGGCGGTGTTGCCTCAAATGATTCCACTCAAGACGATGATTCGGCAAACGGCGGGGATAGCTCGCTTTTTTGAGGCGCTGAATCGCGGTGATTTGGTGGCGCTCGCCAAAGCGATGGAACTCGATGAAGTGGTAGAACCTGCCCGCGCTCATTTAATGCCTTATATGTATGAATTGCGTGAGTGTGCCAAAGCCAATGGTGCATTGGGCTTGGTGATTAGTGGGGCAGGTCCGACATTGTGTGCGTTGTGCGATTCTGCCGATATTGCCCAACGGGTATCCGTTGCCATGCGACAATTTTATGAGGCGCATGGGTTGGGTTGTGTTGCCTATGCCACACAGATAGACCCAGAGGGTGCGCGGGTAATTTTGGTGGAATAAGCAAGTAGCGTTCTGAATCCCTTTGCGTTACAATAGAGCCACTTTTGTCGCATAAAAATATGCGCTATGTTTGATTGTTTGTGAAATATTTGACAATCTCACTTAAAATTTTTTATACTGATATTGCTAATGACCGTCATGAATAGCCATTGGCATACGAAAAAAGGGATTTATTGATTATGGCGCTACAAATTCGTCATTTTATTGGTGGAGAATGGGTCAATTCTCTCTCTGGAGAGACCTTTGAGAGCATTAATCCCGCCACAGAAGAAGTGATTGCTATTGCCCAAAAGGGCAACGCCGCCGATGTGGATGCGGCGGTGATATTTGCCAAAAAAGCGTATCCAGATTGGCGTTTGATGCCTGCCCCGCGTCGTGGTGAAATTTTGTATGCGGTGGCACAAATTTTGCTAGAGCGCAAAGAAGAAATTGCCCGTTTAATGACCCAAGAGATGGGTAAGATTTTGGCAGAAGCGCGTGGCGATGTGCAAGAAGCCGTTGATATGGCTTATTATATGGGTGGGGAAGGGCGACGTTTGCAGGGGTATACTGCGCCTGTGGAAATGCCGAATAAATTTGGTATGGCAATTCGGGATTCTGTGGGTGTGGTTGGTTTGGTGACTCCCTGGAATTTTCCTGTGGCTGTACCAAGCTGGAAGATGCTTCCTGCGTTGGTGGCTGGTAATTGTGTCGTCTGGAAACCGAGTGAAGACACGCCTGCGGTGTCTGCGGCATTTGTGCAGGCATTTGTTGATGCTGGATTGCCACCCGGTGTACTAAATCTGGTCACTGGGGCAGGGGAAGCGGGTTCTGCGTTAGTATCGCACCCCAATGTGCGTGTGATTTCGTTTACAGGGTCTACTACAACGGGTTTGGGTGTATATGCCAAAGCCGCTACATTTGGCAAAAAGGTCACACTCGAAATGGGCGGTAAAAACGCCATTTTGGTGATGGATGATGCCAATTTAGGCTTGGCAGTAGATGCCATCAATTGGAGCGCATTTGGCACGACAGGGCAACGATGCACCGCTACCAGCCGCCTAATCGTCCAAAAAGGCATTAAATCTAAATTGATGGAAGCATTGATCGAAAAAGCCAAGACTATCAAAGTGGGTTATGGCATTGAGCCAGATGTGCAGATGGGTCCGCTTGTCAACCAAAAGGCACTCACCAAAGTTGAGAGTTACATGGATGTTGCGCGGTCAGATGGTGCAAAAATCCTTATTGGTGGCAAACGTGCCGATATAGACAAAGGCTTTTTCTTTATGCCCACCATTTTTGATGGTGTCAATGCGGGGATGCGCGTGGAACAAGAAGAAATTTTTGGACCCGTGTTATCGGTCATTGAAGTGGCTTCTTTGGATGAAGCGATTCATGTCAATAATAACACCCCATTTGGCTTGTCTAGCAGTTTATTCACGGAAAATGTCAATGCGGCATTCCGCGCCATCCGCGATTTGACGACAGGCATTGTCTATATCAATCATGGCACAACAGGCGCAGAGATTCAGTTCCCATTTGGCGGTACTCGTGGCACTGGCAATGGGATGCGTGAAGCAGGTTCATCGGCATTGGACAGCTTTACCGAGTGGAAATCTATTTATGTCGATTTTAGTGGGCAATTACAACGCGCCCAAATTGATAACCGCGAATAATTGGATAGGTGGCATATCGCACTCCCGTCCAAAATAGGGTAAGCTAGAGGAATATGGCACTTTATTGGGATAATTCTTACGAGATTGTGTTGGTATTGATGGAAAAATACCCTGATGTGGATGTGGAGGGTGTGGGAATCGAGCAGTTATTTCAGTGGATTATCGCCTTGCCAGACTTTGCAGACGACCCGCATTTGGCAAACGACAAACTTTTGAACGATATTTTACGCGAATGGTATGAGGAGCATGATAGTTCATGGCTGAGTTGAATTTGAATGATTTACATGATACCGAATTTCCGTTGCCAGATGGTCTGGAAGGAAATTTTGCGATAACAAGTCTGAGCAAGATTTATAACTGGAGTCGGCGTAATTCGATGTGGCCCATGCTATTTGGGTTAGCTTGTTGCGCTATTGAAATGATTGGTACAGCTTCATCGCGGTTCGATTTTTCGCGGTTTGGTATGGAAGTCATGCGTGCCAGCCCACGTCAATCGGATTTGATGATTGTCTCTGGAACGGTCACCAAAAAGATGATTGTCCCTATTGTGCGCCTGTATAACCAAATGCCAGAGCCAAAATATGTGATGGCGATGGGCGCATGTGCCAGTGGAGGTGGTCCATTCAAAGAGGGCTATAATGTCGTCTCTGGGATAGATAAATATTTGCCTGTGGATGTCTATATTCCAGGTTGCCCACCAACACCCCAAGCCCTGCTTCATGGCTTAATTACCTTGCAACATAAAATTGATGGTCAATCGTTGGCAAATAAAGACGATGTGCCTTGGTATGGTGTTGGACCCGCAGAAGCCACCCCAATCCCCATTTTGGGTCCTGATATTATTGACCCACGCCAAATGGATTTAATCCGCCGTCAGGCAGAACTGATAGCAAAGGGATTGCCTTATGGTGTGCGTGAATTGCCACCATTCCAACTGAAAAAATCTGCACCAAAAAAGGTTTTGGCTACGGTTACCGCTACGGATAGTGGTGGGGATGGCATTGAACGTGATGCCGCCGCCTTAGAGATTATTAAGCGTAAACGTTTGGAAGCTGTCGCCCGCAAACAAGCCCGTGAAGCAGTGATGGCATAAGGGAAATCATAATGACGAATGAAGTTTCGATAGAACAACAAACTCAACACGATATTCAAAAACTTGATGGGGTAGTGGATTATCTCATCGAGAAATACCCCAATATCGTCACCAAAGACACCCGTGAAGGGTATAGTGGGGTGATGATTGACCGTAATCACTTGGTAGATGTGGCAACCACCATGCGCGATGATCTGGGCTATAACTACCTATCTAGCGCCACTGCTGTGGATTATGTCGGTGTTTCTGAGCCAGATAGCGATATGGAGATGGTTTATCATGCCTATCGTATCTCTGGTGGGGGTGCATTGGTCTTTAAGACACAAGCCCCGCGTGATAACCCTGTTATTCCCTCGTTGGTAGATGTATATCCTGCCAGCGATTTTCAAGAACGTGAAGCATACGACCTCTATGGCATCCAATTTGCAGGGCATCCTAACCTCAAGCGTATTTTGCTGTGGGAAGGCTTTCATGGTCATCCGATGCGGAAAGACTGGAAAGAAGCCTATTATGAAGAGGAAACAAAGCCATTTGGTAGCCGTTGGCCTGGTGGTCAGGTGCACCGTTCCGAAGAAATGAACCCATACGGGAAAAATGTCAAATACCCCGATGATTTTGACCTGAGCCGACTGAGAGATATTTCTGAAGAATCTATCTATTCTGGTTTAGGGTTGGGTGTTGATGTTCAGTCGCTCGGTGGCGATGGCATGAAAACAGACCGCCTAATCGTGAATATGGGACCACATCACCCAAGCACACATGGGGTGTTCCGCATGGTTATCACCCTCAATGGTGAAACGATTGAGACCCTAGAGCCTGTTATGGGCTATTTGCATCGTAATCACGAAAAAATTGGGGAACGGAATACCTATCTCCATAATATGCCATTCACCGACCGCCTCGATTATCTGTCTAGCATGGGCAATAACGTTGGATATGCGTTGGCAATTGAGCAATTGATGGCAAAAGGGTCACGTTATACCCCTGTGCCATATCGTGCAGAAGTGATTCGCGTTTTGATGATGGAATTAACCCGTATCGTCAATCATTTGTGGTCAATCGGCTTTTTGCTCAACGATTTGGGCGCGTTTTTTACGCCGATGTTGTATGCCAACAATGAGCGTGAAAAAATACTCGACTTTTTTGAAGCGGTGGCTGGCTCGCGGTTGATGTGCAATTACATGCGCTTTGGTGGTATCTTTAAAGACTTACCAGACCGTATTAAGAGTGTGATGAATATGGTCAACGACCGCATCCGCGATTTTGATACGATGGAATATTTGACCGATATTATCACAGAACGCCTTCCACGCTTTTTGGATGAATATGAGTATTATCTCAATCAGAACGAAATCATCCGCGCCCGTTGTATTGGCGTAGGGGTGTTGCCTCCCGATATGGCGGTGGCGTATGGGGCAGTTGGTCCGTTATTGCGCGGTAGTGGCATTGGTTATGATGTGCGCCGTGCAGAACCGTATAGCATCTATCCAGAATTGGATTTTGACATTCCTGTTGGCGTGCAAGGCGATATTTATGATCGCTATACGGTACGTATGCGCGAAATGCGTGAAAGCCTGCGGATTTTACGCCAAATTTTGCCGCGCCTAGAAGCAACCAAAGGTCAAGAAGTATGGGCTGGTGGCAAGCAAGGTGCATATTCGCCCCGTATTCCAATTGGTGAATCTTATGGACGTGTGGAAAATCCAAAAGGTGAATTGGGTTATTATGTGGTGTCTGCTGGCGACCCCAAAGGCACACAAAATCCATGGCGGTATCATGTCCGCGCCCCAAGTTTTACCAACTTGACTGCGCTAGGTGCAATGTCTAAGGGGCATAAAGTGGCGGATGTGGTGACAATTTTGGGTAGTATTGATATTGTGTTGGGCGAGACAGACCGTTAAGAGGGATTTTCTATGTACGGACAAGGTATTTTTAAGGGATTAGTCGTCACGTTTAAGCATCTCATCAACACCTATGTAGATGATTTGCGCTATGGGTGGCGTAAATATAGCAAAGACACAGATAATTTTGAGACCCGCCAAGGTCCCAAATCACGCGGGTCGTTTACGGTGCAATATCCAGACGAAAAAATAGCCGTGCCAGAACGTTTTCGGTTTGTGCCATTTTTGGTCGTGGAAGATGACGATCACCCAGACCGTCCGGGTCATGATTGGTGTACGAGTTGTGGCATTTGCGCGAAGGTGTGTCCGCCACAATGTATCTGGATTATCCGTAGCGAAGACCCCGTGACCAAGCGCCCGGTGCCAGAGCCAGAAGCCTTTTTCATTGATATCGATATTTGCATGAATTGTGGCTATTGCGCGGAATTTTGCCCATTTGATGCTATCAAGATGGATCATGATTATGAAATGGCAAGTTATGACCGCACTACGACGCATATTCATGACAAAGAAAAATTGTCTAAGCCATTTAGCTATTGGAAGCGTATCGCGCCGACTACCGCCTATGAAGAAATGGAAGCACGCGGTGGCTGGGAACATATTGATGTGATTAAAGCTAAGAAGAAATTGGCTAATGCAGAAGCCAAAAAAGCCGCTACACCGATACCTGTCGCAGAAGCGGTTGCGACCGATGCACCACCTGTAGAGGTCAAAGAGGAATTGAGTGCCGATGAGCGTAAAGCCAAGCGTGAAGCGGCACTGGCACGTAAACGTACTAAAGAACAAGGCGAAGGCGGCGAGTAAGCCTTTATAAACCCGAATAAGAGTTAAAAAGCAGATGCCAATGTGCATTTGCTTTTTATTTTGACAGTATATCTTCATATAGTCATTAGAAGATATACAAAATACACAAAAATAACAAAAAGGAAACCTATCTTGTGCAATCCCCCATAAAGACACACATACCAAAAGAGGGGAGTAAGACACAACCTATATGAGATTAAAAAACAACAATACACCATGAATATCCTTCTATATAAGGCACAAATAGAGTATGATAAAGGTCTGAATAAATTTGTGTAAGGAGATTTTTATGACGATTCAAGACCAAGTTATGCAAGCCCTAGCTACCGTCATTGAACCAGAACTCCACCGCGATATTGTATCGCTCAATATGGTGCGCGATTTGAGCATCATGGGCGATGTGGCAAAATTTACGATTGTCCTCACAACCCCTGCCTGCCCACTCAAAAATGTGTTTGTTGAGCGATGCAATGAGGCAGTGATAGGCAAGGTGAATAGTATTCAACGACTCGATATTCAATGGGATGCCCAAGTCCCCACCGATAAACGGATTCATGGGTTACTCCAAACCTCGATGAGAAGCATTATTGCTGTAAGCAGTGGTAAGGGTGGGGTAGGGAAAAGCACCGTTGCCATGAATTTGGCAGTGGGATTAGCAGCAGCAGGCGCACGGGTTGGGTTAATTGATGCCGACATTCTGAACCCCAATATTCCTCAAATGGCGGGGCTAGGTGCGGGTAGACCTAAAGTATTGAATAATAAAATGATTCCCATCGAAGCCTATGGGGTCAAAATCATGAGTACTGGTTTCTTGATTGAAGCCGATAAACCCATGATTATGCGCGGACCCATGCTACACAGCGCAATTCGTCAATTTTTTACCGATGTAGATTGGGGTGAAGTGGATTATACCATCGTGGATTTGCCTCCCGGTACAGGCGATGCTCCGCTCTCATTGGCGCAATCGTTCCCATTGGCAGGGGCAATTATTGTTACACAACCCCAAGAGGTCGCGGTTGCCGATGCGCTACGTGGTGCGGCAATGTTTGAACAGCTCAATGTGCCTATTTTGGGTGTGATTGAAAATATGTCTGGGGAATTTTTTGGCAGTGGTGGTGGCGAAAAATTAGCACAACAACGCAATATCCCATTTTTGGGACGTGTGCCATTGCAAGCTAGTGTGCGTGAAGGTGGCGATTATGGCAGACCTGTGCTGGCTTATGCACCAGATAGCCCTGCAGGACTCGCTTTTTATGACATTGTACAAGCGGTTGCGGCACGTATCAGTGTGGTGATGTTGCAAAGCCCCAATATTATCCCGATTAACATCATCGGATAGGGTAGATTAGGGACATGAGATGTTCACGTCCCTAATCATCTAATCCAAATACACGCACTTCTTTGCTGGCAACCGGATTATAGCGCCCAATTAATGCCCAAAATAAAAAATTGAGCAAGATGGCAATCAATAAAGCTATCCATGCTTCTGTTTCTACACCTCTACTCATTGCGTAGTGGCGCAAGAGCAAAGTTGGTGCTATCATTAAAAATAACATCAATCGTCTTGCAGACCGTTTAGAACGTTGCAAAATGAATATCATTATGGAAAAGAATACTATCAGTAGGGTAAGCGTCTCTAAGTTCATAGCCTTTTTCGATTATAATGATACAGGATAGTGATTGAGACTATTATATCGCATGACACTTGATAAAATAGCCTTTTTTGCGATAATTTTCATAAAAATCTCAGCTAAACCGATACTGGTCAGCAGGAGATATTATCTAGGTATTGATTTTATATACAAATAGATGCAATACTATACGCAAGTGGACACTGAAAAAGGTACTTGAAAATGATATGCGCTCACCGCATTCGATTGAACCCAACTCCCAAACAAGCGGAATGTTTTGTTTGTGTGGCTGGTGTGCGCCGATTTGTCTACAATTGGGCATTAACAGAATGGATTCGCCAGCGTGAAGCGGGTCAAAAGCCGAGCATCTATAAAATCAAAGCACAATTCAATGCCATTCGGCGTGAATTATTTCCATGGAGCTACGACACCACCAAATGCGCGGTCGAAGGGGCGTTTATGGATTTGCGTGAGGCATTCAACCGTTTTTTTGAGAGCCTCAAAGATAACACCAAAAAGCGCGTTGGATTTCCTAAATTCAAAGCTAAAAAGCGCAGTAAAGCGGGTTTTTATGTCGCTAATGACAGATTTAGCGTGAGTGGCAACACCATTCGTCTGCCTCACATTGGTGATGTCAACATGACTGAAAAGTTACGCTTGGAAGGGAAAATCTTATCGGCACGGATAACCCAAAGTGGCAAATGGTGGTTTGTGAGCATCACCGTTGAAACAACGAAAAAACCGCGCAAAGTGCCGACAAGTGGGGCTGTTGGCGTGGATTTGGGAATCAATCGGTTAGCCACCGTGAGCGATGGAACGGTATTTGAGAACCAAAAACACCTACAAAAACGGCTCAAGAGGCTAAAAGGCTTACAAAAATCGCTCTCGCGCAAGCAAAAGGGGAGCAAGAATCGTGAAAAAGCACGGATGAAACTGGCAATTCAGCATTATCGAGTTACATGCAGTCGAGATGATTTTCTGCATAAACTGACCACCGAATTGGCAGAAGAATTTTCACTGATTGGCATCAAAAGCCTGAATGTGTCTGGGATGATGAAAAATCACGAACTGGCACAAGCATTGGCAGATGCCTCATTCAGTAAACTGAGCAAATTCTTGACCAACAAGGCTGAAGTAACAGGTGCAAAAGTGGTGTTGGTAGGGATGTTTTTCCCATCTAGTAAACGGTGTTCAGCGTGTCATCATATCAAAGCGGATTTGACCCTCAGTGATAGGGCATATACATGCCATAATTGTGGCATGGTATGTGACCGTGACTTGAATGCCCGCATCAACATTCTGCAAGAGGCAATACGACTGAGTGAAAGCAGTCCATAAATTCTTTCACCGTCACGGCAGTGGCTTCAACGGACGTAAAACGCCTGTGGACAGACGGTAAGACCAAAGTGGATTTCCACAGAGGCACGACTGGATGAAGCAGGAACGGACTTATGTATAGATTTGTACATGTTGAGATACGTTTGTATATAAGAAAGGTAGCAGTTGAACGTATGTTAGAAGTGAATGTAGCAGGTTTGGAAAAAGCTACTTTAATTGAGGTCAATGGTCGTGTGGATAGTATGACCGCAAATCAGTTGGGAGAGGCACTCTCTAGCCCAATTGACGATGGTCATGTTAACATCGTCTTAGACCTTGCTGGAGTAGATTATATGAGTAGTGCGGGTTTGCGTGAAATTATTGCCGCACTCAAGAAAGTTAAACGTGCTTCTGGCGACTTACGCATCGCCCAGCCATCAAATCGGGTCATGGAAGTTTTTGAAATGGCAGGGATAGATACACTCGTCCGTATTTTTGCCACACGTTTAGAAGCCGTTGCGAGTTATTAATAACTCGTAACCAGAGTTTTGCAGATAAGTCTATATGGTTCATGAAGAACGCCTACAAATTGTAGCAATCATGGAAAATGTGGAAAAAGCGTGCGAATTTGTTGCAAAATTTGCACGAGATTTGGGTTTTTCTGAAGAAATGATTCATCGGTGTTGGATATCTGTAGATGAAGTGTGTGCCAATGTGATTGAGCATGGCTATAAGGAAAATGGTCATCATGAGGTTATTGATGTCATCTGCCATACTGATGCAAACCTTCTTATCATTACCTTCATGGATGATTCGACACCATTTAATCCTCTCATAAAAGACGATCCAGACCCATATGCCTTATTGGAAGATCGTGAAGTTGGCGGGTGGGGTATCTTTTTTGTAAAGAAATTTATGGATAACGTCACTTATCGGTATCAGAATAATCGTAACCATCTCATCCTAGAAAAATATTATAGTCACTGATTGCGCCACGCATTAATATCATCCAAATTTACCTGCCCAAATGGTGGCAAATAATTATTTTCGCAATCGCGGGCGGTGGTTGGCAATTGGCGACGGTCTAATAAGGCAGTATCTGGACTATAATAATTCCATACTGCCCTAGAAATATCCTCTAAGATGGGCCACAAGCGTGTAAAATCTTGAAAATCGGTATTTTCCCACAAGTAAATCGCAATGATGTAATTTTGCCCGTTGGGTGGATAAACGATTCCCGCATCACCCACCATGCCCCCGAGCCAGCCATTTTTGTGTTCAATGCGAGTACCATCTGGCAAACCACCCTGTAAGAGTCGTTCTAGATCGTTGGCGCTCATTAATTCCAACATCCGCCGACACTCAAGCTGGGTAAACTCACCATTTGGAAAGGCGGTGATAAGCCCAGAACCATAATTGGCGCAATCGTATATCATTGAAAGCAATGTCCCCATATCCTCTGTAGTCGTTTGGTTATAGAGGTCTGGATTCGTATTAAAATTGGAATTGGGAAAAGTCTCTGGCACAGAAATTGAGCCGAGTTGCTCATTGGCAACCCCTTCAATGAGGCGCGACGACAAGAAGGTATTACGTGCGCCCGCAAATTGGGCAGTTTGGGTCACTTGTGCCACACCGTTAAAGACATTTCCACCACCAGTAATTTCCATAAGCAGATTTGATGATGAATTGCGACTGCATAACATAGATTGCGCCAAAAGCCATGCTTCTTCTTGCGTTGGCTCATTATTTTGGCTACGGAAATAATTGAGCATGATGGGCAATTTGACAGTGCTGGCAGATGTGAAAGCAACATCGCCCAACAGGTTAATTTCTTGTCCTGTGCGTAAATCCATCACAAATACAGAACCAATATCATCTACACCATCATAAATAAAACCTTGCGAATCAAAATAAGCCGTAATCAGGTTTTGGAGTGTTGTCAGGGTTGGCTTATTAGATGTTGCACCACCGATAGGTAAACTCACGGTGCGATTAATAGGGCTTCTTAGTGCATTTTCTACCAATTGCATGGCTTGGGGTATATCTATGGCAAACCCCTGTTGACCATCAAAGGTAGTGAGTGTCACCACATCATAACCCGGTTCACCAGGGGGACGGTCATATCTGGCAGAAATATCACGCAAAAGCTGTTCTAATAATCCGCGCTGAAAATCTGCATCTAGGGGGATATTGACGGGTTGTGTGGTATCTTGTTGGGTGAGATATTGCACAAATCGTTCCCAAAAACTGCCTAGTGCCGTATTGATATTTTGTGCAGAAGCCAACATGGTTTGAATATTGGGGCGAAAACCCACCGTAGCAGGGTCTAAGACAATAGGACTATCGCCATAGTATACGATAACTGGCTGGGCATAGGCACGTTCCCACAAAATACGGGCTTCGGTGGGGGTGAGATTGCTCACATTAATATCTGCCACAACCAAATTCGGTGCAAGCCGACTGGCACTTTGGCTAAATGCCAGTAATTCATAGGTAAATAAACCCATAGACGTAAAGAGTAACATGCTAGAAATCACCCAGAGGCGCAAGAAAATAGGGCGATGTTTTTTTCTACGTGTATTGGTAGCGGTTGCCATAAAAACTCCGTTTATTGCAAATTTTTGCGTGCTTGTTGAATGGCGAGGTAGTGAAAACTCAAAATTTGGGGCATATCGTCTATATCAAACCACTGATATGCCAGCAACTCATTGCTCAATTTGCCAATAGGCTCTGTTGTATGACATAAATAGGCGAGGTCGAGGTGGTTATGTGACAGTGATTTGACAGCTACGACCTGCTTTATGGTAACAGTGATGGAGAGTTCTTCTTGTAATTCGCGGATCACAGTGGTGGCGGGGTCTTCGTGCCGATTTACCCAACCACCCGGTAATCCCCAGGGGGTTTTTGGGTGAAAAACATGCTCCACCAATAAAACTTGTCTCTCTGAATTGAAGATAACACCAACTGCACCCAGCGAATATTTGGGACGAAATAGGCGAATCATGGTGTATAAGGGGATACCTAACCATGTATGTTTACGAAAGATAGTCGCTATGGTGCGATAAAATGGTGATGGGGTCTGATTGGATATATTCATGCGTAAAGTGTATCTAAGCACCAACATAGCGTCAACCGTTGCTTAACCTACGTTTTGATGAAATGTAGGCTTGTTATTTTAACGGATGTCTATTATACTTTTACTCATCATACCAACGGGGTATGGCGCAGCCCGGTAGCGCGCTTGCATGGGGTGCAAGAGGTCTACAGTTCGAATCTGTATACCCCGACAATGATTAACCATCTATGACCTCATTTTGAACGTGTCGTTGGTGTGAACTACAAAATCAGTTTTTAAGATAAAAACCCATCATAATAAGATGGGTTTTTATTTTCCTGTTAATCACCATAACAAATGACAATATTTGAGCTGTCAATCTCATTATCTGTATATCCCAACGCCTCAAGCGACACTGTTGTTGCTGTAATTTCCAATTCAATTTATGGGGTAGGGGTGCTTACCAGCCCCTGATACATGGCATCTAGTCGTGCTATTACCCGATTTTGCGCCTCTTGCGCTAATTCAAAATTGCGTTGAGAGCTGAGGATAATCACCTCTAAATCTTGGCGTTCTGCATTGACATAGGCTTGCATAGAGGTGATGGTTTGTTGCATAGCGACAATCGTGAGGGTATAGGCTTCTTCTCCACACGATAAAATAGGTGTATTGGCAACTGTAAGCGCAACGGCATTTAGATTTTGCACCAATGTAAAGAGTGCCGCCCGCGATTTTCCACTGGCGGTTGCCAAAAAGTTATCGAATTCCACCTGATTAAATACCAATGTCTGTATCCAATTTTCTAAGATAGCGACTTCTTCACAATCGTCCTGAATGGTGCTGGTGGGGAGCGGAGGTAGGGCGAGTAATGAAGGTGGTTGTGCGCCATTCTCCAAGCCACCACATCCCGTTAATACCAAAATCATCAATCCATACAATAACCAACACGATACATGCAATTTCATAACTACTATCCTTTGGAGTAATTCGACATTTTGCGTTATTATTATAGGCGATGCACATCAATTTTGTTATCATAAAGGATAAAATCTCATGCCACAATTGTATAGTCGTGTGGATGATAATCACTGGCTTACACCCACCATTGCCGATATTTTGGAACAAGGCAGTGGGATGCCACTTTCAGAAGCAGACATCCGTGAACAAATGACCGCATTACAAACCAAGTTGGCGGAACTCGAAACTCCTATAAAAGTTATTGACGTATTGCCAACACCGTCTTATACCCTCTTTATTGCCAAACTAGAAAGCATTGGCAGATTAGGCAATCGGCGGACGGTGACACCCAATGAAATCCGTAAAAGTATTGGACAATTAGCAGAAGAAAATCGCCAATGGAAACTCGGCTTTATACCATCTGCCCCAGAAAACCCCGATGCAATTGGCATTTTACTCCGTACAGAAAATCATACACCGCTCAATTTGCGCCGTTTGATGTTACGGAATGCCTTTCGTGATACATCCTCTACATTGGCGATGGTTTTGGGCAATACCCTCACACAACAATTGGTGCTACACGATTTATCTACACTTGATGGATTGTTGGTTATTGGGACAGAAGGGGCAAAATTTCATGTGGTGCAAAATACACTGTTTTTGCTCACATTGCTCAATACACCCAGTGAAGTGCGAATCTCTGTGGCGGGCGAAAGTTCAATCGCCTTAAAACCCATACTCAATGTGCCACATCTATTGGGGAAAATACTCACAGAACCCGATGATGGGGTCAAATTGATTGATGGTTTCATCAAAGAAGCAGACCGCAGACGGGCAGGTTTTTCTGAGGCGAATGTCACCACATTTGATGCTTATAACGCCTACTTGCGTAGCAACCAAAAGCCCGCGCTCCCACGTATTATTTTAGTATTGGATTCGGTTTCGGATGAGCGATGGATGCAATCTAAAGACCGTTGGGTCGCACCACTACAGGCATTATTGCAAGATAGCGCCAAGATTGGGATTCATGTGATTATGACGGCGGGACAATTGGATAACAGTCATGTGCCAAATGCGCTACAAGCCCTATTCCCCATAAAAATCTTGAGTCGTAATGCCGCAGGTAAATATCCAGAAAAAATCGAGAATTTTCACGGCTCATTGATGCGTTTTATTGATGCGTTTGTTGTGATTGGTGAAGAAGCTACACCTATTGAAGTGAGTGCGGTCTCGCAAGAGGAAATTCAACGTGCCACTATCTACTGGCAAAATGCTTTGCAAACACGCAAAGGCGAGACTCCACAAAGTCCTATCAGTGGCAAAACGGGCATGACGCAATTGCTAAAAATGCCGGCTGATGCCCGTTCACAAGCCATATTAAACAGCTTGCCAAGCGTAATGCCCATGACAATCCTTTATCAGGCGCGGGCGCTAACAGCCTATTTGGGATGGATTGGGATGGGTCCGTTGCAGGATGTATTGGGGTTAAATGCACAAGAGGCAAAAGAGGTCATTGAAGCACTAAAAACCAGTGGGATTGTCGAAAATAACGATGCACCTACATTGCGATTTGTTCGGTTAGCCGATTTTGAATAATACCCATAAAGGCGGATAAGTAATTTTATCCGCCTTATGCTTCTTGCTAACTAATTGCCACTAATATCCACAACACCACCCTGACACGAATTGTAATTTGAGCCGATAATAACGGCAAAATCGTGGGTACGGTTGGGGTCTGGCTGAGACAACACATTTTCTGCGCGGACATTCAAAATACGGGCAATTTCGCGGGTGCTTCCGCCTTTTTGTTGCCCTGTATAATCTATGAGGATGGTCTCGGCGGTATCTTCTGCACTATCGAGTGCCACTGCGGAAAATCCTTCCCAGAGAAGGCGGTCAGCGGCGACTCTATCCCATAATGGATTGATAGTGCCATTATAGACAGCGATGCTTGCCCCGTTAATGAGGAGCTGGTTTGCTGATGGTGGGCGATAAAAATCGTTCATCAATTGTGTCACTAGCTCTGTGACTGGCAACTGCACATTTGCCCCATCGGGTGCTGTCCATGAATTGGTGTGATAGGTGGGTGTAAAGGTAAAATTGCGGATTTGGTTAATATCCAGCCCTAAACCAATGGGCAATAAGCCGATAAAATCTTCAAGGCGCATATCTGTCTCTAAAATACTCATGCCTTGTTCCCATAATTGCCCGATATTGGTCAAATTCACCGAGCCAAGTGCATTACGCCAAATGGCACGAATGACTTGTTGCTGTCTGCGCCCTCTATCAAAATCACTGCTGTTATTCCGTATCCGCGAAAACCATAAGGCTTGAGCGCCATTCATATCGTAATAACCCACATTTAATTGACGTAAACCCTCACCCAAATCAATTGTGCCATCGGGTAATTCTGCGCCGATGAGCGCATAATCTTGATAGGTACAATCTACGGCGATGCTAATGCCACCAATGGTATCAATAAGGCTCTTAAACCCTGTAAAATCAACTTTGGCATAGTAGTGAACATTGATGCCGAAGTTGTAAAAAATGGTTTGGCGCAATAATCCAAAACCACCACCTGTATAACCGATACTCTCACCAACACCATACACCACATTCAGGCGATTCATCATGCCATTGGGTGTGGGGATATAGACATACAAATCACGCGGAAAACTGAGCATATTCACGGTGTTGGTATCGCGGTTGATAGAGACAATAATCATGGTATCGGTGCGAACACTGCCATCGGTGGTTAGTTCATCATCACCACCTAAGAGGACAATATTGACCAGATTATAATCACGTTGCACCGTAGGCACTTGTGTGGGCACTTCTGTCCCACCCAACACAACGCCAGGGGCAACATCTCGTGGGAAAAGTAGGGTGGGTAGCGGGTTGGTAGCACTCACAGGTAAGACAACCGCTTCGGTATTGGTCGGCAATATGGTTGCTGTCGCAGACGGAGGCAGGGGTGTGGTTGTAAAAGCAGGCGTGGCAGAAACAAAGAATGGTGTTTCTGTGGGCGCAATATCTGGACTAGGGACTTCTGTGGTGGCGGGCAATGGGGTAATGGTCGCAAATATTACGGGGCGCGGGGTATTGGTCACAAAAAGTTGAGATGACTCCATGATTTGCGGTGTAGTGGTCTCGGTTGGGGTTTCTGTGGGAATATTTGTGGCTGTTTCGGTAGATGTTGGTGTTAGGCTGGGAGTCTCTGTTGCTGTCGCAGTTGCAGTATGTGTTGGGGTTGGGGATGGCGTGCTGGTGGGTGTGGCTGTCGCCGTTGGGGTATGGGTATTGGTCGGCTGATTGAGCGCGATGAAAGTGGCTGTCTCTGGATAGCCCGATTGTTGCGATTCATAGATAGTACGTTCATTCAACTGGCGACCAATGGCAGTGACTACTTGTGCGCCAGACCAAATAATAGCACCAATCAAGATGAGTGGTACAAGCCGAAAGACAATCAGATGGGCAAACCACCCAAGACGAAGCATAACCTTGCGAAGCATCATAATATCTCCAGCGATGACAGATTTTTAGCGGGGTAAGTTTAGCCCATATCCACCCGAATGAGTAGGCTCATTCAAAAATCGTAGGGATAGCGCATGTTCCATTTTCGGTGATATAACCCCGATTATCCACCACCACCAAACGTATCCAATAAACACCATTTGGGTACTGGGTGGGGTCTATTTCTGCCAATACATCACTATAAACAACTTGCTGGCGTGTGGCAACTCGTTGGTAAATAAGGGCATTATTGGCGCGAATTTCAATATGATAGACCCCAAAATTTGGCAATGTTGCTGTGCCAATCACCTCAAACGGCTCGCTTAGGCGATTATTGGAGATGGGAGATGAAATTTGGACGGATGGATTCAGACAGCCTTCGGCGGTAAGCGGATTGAGTGACAAGAAGGGTATATTGCCAGATGGGGCGGGTGTGTTTGTTGCCACTATCGGCATAGTCGTTGCGTTAGCCGTTGGCGATGGCGGAATAGCCGTATTAGTTGATGTAGCCGTAGCCGATGGCGGTATCGGTGTATGGGTATTGGTTGGGCGTGGGGTGATTGACGGCATAATCGGCGTATCGGTGGCGGTGGGGGGCAACGATGTTGGTGTTGTTAATGATGCGGGAATGGGCGTATTGGTGATGCGTGTTGTTGCCGATGGCTGAATGGGCGTATTAGTAATGCCTGTCGTTGCCAATGGCACAATGGCGGTATTCGTTGCGATTGCTATCGGGCTGGATGGTTGCGCTGTTTCGGTTAAGCGTGTTGCCGAAACAGCTACCAATGGGGACGAGATAGTGGTACTAGTCGTATTTTGACTCTCGGTGCTAATGGCACTTTGCACAGTGATGCTGAATGTGGGATTTTCATCCACAGGCGACTCTACCATACTCACCACCGTAGGGACATCTGTAGGGGAAATTTCTGATGGAGCAGAGACAGATAATACAAAAACACCACCTAATGCGAGTGCAAGACCACCCAAGACCAAAATCGCTGTCAGAAGTTCATTTCTAAGATTACGCGTCATGGCTAGACCCCTTCAACATCATCGGCGTGTTGACTGGGAGCAAAAAGCTAAAACTGCTACCAATATTGGTGCGCGATTCCACCCACAAACGCCCACCTTGTGCTTCGATAAGGGCTTTGGCAATAGATAATCCTACCCCTGTATCACCTAATCCATCTATCAATGGGTTTTGGGCTTTATATTTGCGGGCAAATACACGCGGAATATCATCCTCACTAATGCCACCACCTTTATCCTCGATGGTTATCAACAGGCAATCGGTCTTTTCGTCACCATCCAAACTGGCATGGCGTTTGCTGGCACGGATGCCGATTTGACTATTGGGTGGCGATACCAAAAAGGCATTATTGAGCAATTGCATAAAGACCTGTTCGATGGCATCTTTATCGGCTTCAATATCGGGAATGTTGTCATGCACATTCAAATTGACTGTTAGCCCTTTTTCTCTGAAATGTAGGGCGGTATTGGTGATGATATCCTCTATCATATTGGGTATATTAATAGGTGCTGGGCTAAAGGATAAATGCCCTGTATCCAATTCAGTAATTTGAATAAGGTCATCCAACATAAGCCCCAACCGATTGACATTGGTCGCTACCCGTTGCAAGAATTTGCGTTGCATCTCACCCAAAATGCCAGATGCCTCACTGAGGAGCAAATCTACATACCCAGTGATGGATGTCATGGGGGTGCGTAATTCTTGCACCAATGCGAGGAGCAAATCGGCATTATCGGCAACATATTTACTGGATGATAAGGCATTATCTAATATATCCGATGATAGGGGTGTGGGTGATGTTATTGGCTGATTATTGCGGATGGCGTGCAATTCTTTGGCATAGCCATCGGCTTGGGCTTGGAGTTGCGCCCATTTTGCTTTGAACACCTTTAAGTTTTGCTTGACTGTATCAAATTCGGCACGCACCACATCGCGCTGGCGAATGGCGACTTCACGGTCATTTGCCAAATTTTGCAATTCGGTTTGCAAAGCATGAATGGTTGTATCGCGTTCATGCTCATGTTCATGAAGGTTTTGTAGGCGGGAGCGTTCTGTGAGCAGTGCGGCAAGATTGGTCTGCAATTCGCTATTTTGACTTTGCAAATCTGAGCGTTGGTCGGTGAGTTTTGCCACCAATTTGACCAAACCATCTGCCCCTTCTTCAATCCCTATCTCGCTGAGTTGTTGATGAACCGATGTGAGGCGTAAATCGAGACTATCGCGCTCTTTGATGAGGTTGTCGCGCTCCAAAATCATGCGGTCTATCATCTCTTTGAAATCTGACGGTATCATCAAACGGTCATTGGCGCGTAATTCGTCTAATTGGACTTGCAATGTCGTCCTTTGTACCTCTAAGCTGGCTTTTTCGTGTTTGAGGCTCTCGATATAATCTTTATATCGGCTCTCATCGGGTGTATTGAGTGCGCCATGCAAAGCAACTTCGGCTTGTTGCAACCGATGGAGTAGGGTATCGCGCTCTTGGCGGAGTACCTCATTGGTGACATTCAATGCCGACATCCGTTGCGAGACACTTAATGCCTCTTGGCTATCGCCCAATTCATCAGAGACTCGTTTCTGCTCAACATTCACAGCCGATTTGAGTGTGTCTATTTCGTTGGTCAATAACAATAATTGCTGACGGGCTTGGTCTAATTTGGTTTGCAGGCTCAATTTGACTTTTTGCTCTGTCTCATTGACCGGTTGCATATTCAATGCGCGGCTCACCATTTGCTGAATGGTATTTTCTTCTGCCATGAGTTTGGCATCTTGCGCGACATACGCCAATTGAAGCAAATTGGCGGCAATCACGGCTATCCCTTTGAGCAAACTTTCATCAGATTTGGTCAATTCGCGGGTGGTATAAGGTAATGCCACCACCAACATAGATATCACCTGATTATCTTTGGTGAGGGGTTGAATATAGGCGGGACCCATCGTTTCGATGTCTAGTCGGGTATATAAGTCGTGTAATTCATCCTGATTGCGCTCTGGCAACAATGGGCGTTGAGCCCGGCGCTCCATGCTATTGACCAATGTCGGCTGATTATTGAGATTAATGGACATCCCAAAAAATTCGCGCTCAAATACACGATCATATGCCATCACCACATCGGCATAATTGGCATCTTTTGAGC